>TARA_B110000008_G_scaffold76730_1_pt1 | contig 13806 bp, 11 predicted proteins | sample TARA_B110000008 | Tara Oceans TARA_B110000008 (sample SAMEA4396496) | marine metagenome | biome: Westerlies Biome; feature: [DCM] deep chlorophyll maximum layer (ENVO:01000326); material: water (ENVO:00002006), including particulate matter (ENVO:01000060) such as... | depth 40 m
AAATCAAGTAAAGCCCATGGCGCATGTTCTCGACTCGAGCCACAACCAAAATTTTCCCCAGCTACAATTATTTCAGCATTTCTATAGGCCTTTTTGTTTAAAACAAAATCTGCAATCTCGTTTCCGTCTTGATCAAACCGCATCTCATCAAAAAGATTAGCTCCCAAACCTGAGCGTTTTATAGTTTTTAAAAATTGTTTTGGAATAATCATATCCGTATCTATATTAACCAAAGGCATCGGAGCTGCTATTCCAGTTAACTTATTAAACTTTTCCATATTTTTTCCAGTCCATTTTTTTGATAACCTATCGCTTTTAAGTATTACGTTATAACAAATCTCTAACATCTGTTAATTTTCCAGTTACAGCAGCTGCAGCAGCCATTTGAGGACTCATCAAATGTGTCCTACCTCCTCTTCCTTGACGACCTTCAAAATTTCTATTTGACGTTGCTGCGCATCTTTCACCCGGCTTAAGTTGATCAGGATTCATCGCCAAGCACATTGAACAACCAGCTAATCTCCACTCGAAGCCTGCCTCCTTAAATATATCCGCCAAACCTTCCTCTTCAGCCTGGGCTCTCACTAACCCAGAGCCAGGCACAACCATCCCACGGAGGCCTTCTTTAATTTTTTTGCCTTTAAGAATATCAGCTGCCGCTCGCAAATCTTCAATTCTTCCATTTGTACAAGATCCAATAAAAACTGTATCTATAGTCACATCTTCTAGGGACATTCCGGGATTTAGCCCCATATATTTAAGTGACCTTTTAACTGCCTCAATTTTACCACCTTCAAAATCATTCGGTGCTGGAACCTTTGAATTAATAGGCAAAACGTCTTCTGGAGAAGTACCCCAAGTAACAACGGGAGCAATATCTTCTCCTTTAATAGTAACCACCTTGTCAAAATGTGCATCTTCATCCGAGAATAAAGTTTTCCAATACTTTAAAGCCTGCTTCCAATCTTCACCCTTTGGCGCATGTGGCCTACCATCACAATATTCAAATGTCTTTTCATCAGGTGCTATAAGACCTGCTCGAGCCCCTCCCTCGATAGCCATATTACAAATTGTCATTCGACCTTCCATCGAAAGCTCTTTGATTGCATCACCACAATATTCAATAACATAACCAGTTCCACCAGCGGTACCCGTCTTTCCAATTACTGAAAGTGTTATATCTTTTGCGGTAACGCCAGGCTTAAGAGCACCCGTTATTTCAACTTTCATATTTAGTGATTTTTTTTGTATTAATGTTTGGGTAGCTAAAACATGTTCGACCTCAGATGTTCCGATGCCATGAGCAAGTGCTCCAAATGCTCCATGAGTTGCAGTATGGCTATCGCCACAAACGACGGTCATTCCTGGTAAAGTCCACCCTTGCTCAGGACCAACAATATGTACGATTCCCTGCCTTACATCTGACACAGGATAGTAATGCACACCAAAATCTTTTGCATTTTTATCCAAGGCTTCTACTTGTATACGGCTCTCCAAATTATCAATTCCTTTAACACGATCTAAAGTAGTTGGAACATTGTGATCAGGGACCGCAATTGTTTTGTGAGGAGCGCGAACAGACCTTCCCGTCATTCTTAGTCCTTCAAAAGCCTGGGGACTTGTAACCTCATGAACCAGATGCCTATCAATATACAATAAGCATGTTCCATCTTTATCTTGGTGTGCAATATGTGCATCCCATATTTTGTCATAGAGCGTTTTTGCGGTGGACATTACTTTTTCTCCCTAAAAGAATAATCGAAAATAAGCTCACATTTGATTACGATTATTTGGCAAACCTTTTCATCTTAGATCCAGCAACTACCAATAGTTTAATAATCAATCAATATAAAATGAATGTAAAATAACCCAGATATTTTCATATTCATAACTATTTGGTTGCTTTTATTTATATCATATATTTTACTAAATTAAGATTTAATCAAAATTATTTTATTCTAATGGATTGGAAGTAGCACATACATGTCACAGACAGGGTTTTACTGGGATGAAAGATGTTTTTGGCATGGAGGTGGAAACTATGCTTTTACTCAGCCAGTTGGTGGGCTTGTTCAGCCGCTTGCAGCAGGTGGTTTGGCTGAAAATCCTGAAACGAAAAGACGTTTAAAAAATTTGATGGACGTGACCGGCATTACAAAGGATCTTGATATGCAATCCAGTAATCCGGCATCTATGAAAGATCTACTAGCTGTTCATCCAAAAAAATATCTAGAGGAATTTAAAGCGCTATCGGATATAGATGGAGGTTTACTCGGGTTAAGAACACCATTTGCTCGAGGTGGCTTTGATATTGCAGCTCTTTCAAGCGGCCTCGCTATTTCAGCGATTTCGGATGTCTTAAAGGGGAAATATAAGAATTCGTACTCTCTATCTAGACCGCCTGGACATCATTGTTTACCCGATTATCCAAATGGTTTCTGCTTGCTGGCCAATATCGCAGTGGCGATTGAACATTCCATCAAAAATAAATTAGGCAAAAAGTTCTGCGTCATTGATTGGGATGTTCACCACGGTAATGGTACAGAGGCGATTTTTTACAATCGAAATGATGTTTTAACCATTTCAATTCATCAGGAACGTAACTATCCTGTTGATACAGGTATGGAGACACATCAAGGAAAACAAGAAGGCTTAGGCTATAACGTAAATTTACCATTGCCAGCTGGATCTGGACATCAAGCTTATCTTAATTTATTTGATCGGGTAATCGATCCAATCGTAAGCAATTACTCTCCTGACATTATTATTGTTGCTTGTGGTTTTGATGCTGCGATGATTGATCCATTATCCAGCATGTTATGCTCTGCAGAAACATTTAGATTATTGACAAGGAAAGCACAGAAACTAGCAGATGAACAGTGTAATGGGAAGCTAGCACTAGTTCATGAAGGGGGCTATTCAGAGGTATATGTTCCATTTTGTGGCCATGCGGTTTTAGAAGAATTATCCGGAAGTCAAATAATTGCTAAAGATCCCTACGAGGAGTTATTCAATTTGCGGCAACCAGGTAGTCGCTTCGAAAATATGATAAATGAAGTGCTGAATGACTGGGAAGAATTATTTTTGAAGTAAGAATTATATTTTATTCAAACAAATAAGAAAGAAAGAAACTCATGCGTAAAATTTATGATACTCCTGAAGAAGCTCTTAAGGATGTACTATTTGATGGAATGACCATCGCAGCCGGTGGATTCGGTTTATGTGGGATACCTGAAATATTGATCAAAGCTATTAAGGATGCAGGCATAAAAAATCTGACCGTTGCATCAAACAATGCAGGTGTCGATGATTTTGGGCTAGGAATCCTTTTACAAACAAAACAGGTAAAAAAAATGATTTCCTCCTACGTGGGTGAAAATGATACATTTATGAGCCAATATCTGGGTGGTGAATTAGAGTTAGAATTCAACCCTCAGGGAACATTAGCTGAAAGAATGCGGGCTGGCGGTGCTGGAATACCTGGTTTTTACACAAAAACAGGAGTTGGTACTGTCATTGCAGAAGGTAAAGAACACAAGGAATTCGATGGCGAAACCTACATTCTAGAGACAGGGCTGAAAACTGACCTAGCAATAATAAAAGCTTGGAAATCAGATGAAACAGGAAACCTTATATATCGAAAAACTAGTCGAAACTTCAATCCTGCCGCTGCTACGTGTGGAAAAATTTGTGTAGCGGAAGTAGAAGAGATCGTACCAAGTGGCGAATTAAACCCTGATTTGATCCATACACCAGGAATTTATGTGCATAGAATTGTCCAAGGCACTCATGAAAAGAGAATAGAACAAAGGACGGTTAGAACGGCTTGAGTAAGGTTCACGAACTTAAGGAAAAAGAATACATTAATAATAGAATTGAAAAGATTGGAGAAAAATATGGCGTGGAACCGTGATCAAATGGCAGCCAGAGCAGCACAGGAATTACAAGATGGCTGGTATGTTAACCTAGGTATCGGAATCCCCACTCTAGTATCAAATTACATTCCTGACGGCATAGATGTAACATTGCAATCTGAAAATGGAATGTTGGGAATGGGACCTTTTCCAACAGAAGATCAAATAGACCCAGATTTAATTAATGCGGGAAAGCAAACAATTACTGAATTAAGAAGAACTTCTTACTTTGGCTCGGACACTAGTTTTGCAATGATAAGAGGGGGAAAGATTAATATGGCCATTTTAGGTGCCATGGAGGTCGCTGAAAATGGGGATCTTGCAAATTGGATGATACCTGGAAAATTGGTTAAGGGTATGGGCGGCGCGATGGATTTGGTTGCTGGTGTTGGGCGAGTAGTCGTAGTTATGGATCACGCCAATAAGCGAGGAGAAAGTAAATTGTTAAAAAGCTGCACATTGCCGTTAACAGGTAAAGCCGTAGTTCATAGAATAATTACCAATCTTGCTGTTTTAGATGTTGTACCGGGCGGTTTAAAAGTTATTGAATTAGCTGATAATGTGTCAATGGAAGAAGTGCATTCACTAACCGAAGCAACGTTAGTTTAACTTAACTGTGGATCTCCTTTAAGAAGTTAACTTATATACCTAACCCATCAGGTTCTGGTAATTTATTGGCCCTACAACATGCAGTTACAGTATTTGCCAAAAGACATGCTATCGTCATCGGACCGACACCTCCTGGAACTGGCGTTATAGCACCTGCAACTTTGACCGCACTCTCATAATTTACATCACCCACTAATTTTGATTTACCGGCTTTATCAGGATGCGGAATTCTGTTGATGCCCACATCTATAACGGTAGCACCACTCGAAATCCAATTCTCGTTAATCATTTCTGGACGGCCAACAGCTGCCACAAGTATATCAGCTCTTTTACAAATTTCTTGAATATCCTTGGTTCTACTGTGGGCAATTGTTACGGTACAACTTTCCCTCAATAATAAATTAGCCATCGGTTTACCAACAATATTTGACCTACCAACAACCACAGCATTGAGTCCTGTCAAATCTCCATAATGATCTTTCAACATCATTATGCACCCTAAAGGCGTACATGGAACCATCGATTTTTGACCAGTACCTAATAAGCCAACATTTGAAATGTGAAAACCATCAACGTCTTTATCAGGCGCAATAGAATTAATTACACGATCTTCATTTATATGAGATGGCAAAGGTAACTGACAAAGAATACCATGAATTGAAGCATCCTCATTCAATCTTTCGATTAATTCTAATAACTCTTGCTCCGATGTGCTTTCTTCTAACTTATGCTCAATGGATTTCATACCAGCTGCTTTGGTCTGCTCACCCTTATTTTTAACATAAACTTTGGAAGCCGGATCTTCTCCAACTAAGACTACAGCCAAACCCGGAATGATGCCATATTCATTTCTTAATTGGTCAACATGCTTCAAAACTTTAGAACGTACTAACTCTGAGAATTCTTTACCACTTATTACTTTTCCGACCATTTGGATATCCTTGTCAAAAATTGCTTAGAAGCATTGTAATTTTAATGCCTTTTAAAACAAACCCTCAATATTTCCTAATTCATTCAAGCCAATAGTCTCGGCTGCAGGTTTTCTGGGCAATCCAGGCATAGTCATTATCTCTCCACAGATAGCTACAATAAAACCTGCACCAGCTGACAATCGAACTTCTCGAACTGGAACAGAGTGTCCAGTTGGTGCTCCGCGTAAACTAGGGTCAGTTGAGAAGCTATATTGAGTTTTTGCCATGCAAACGGGTAAATCCCTGTAGCCCTGATCTTCCCAGGCTCTCAATTGATCACGAATTTTTTTGTCAGCCAACACTTCATCAGCTCGATAAATTCGTTTTGAAATTGTCTCTATTTTTTCCATCAAAGACATATCATCCGGATAAATTGGTGCAAAATTAGCAGAACCACTATCTACAATCTCGACAACCTTCTCAGCAAGATCTTTTGAACCTTTAGAACCAAATTCCCAATGTTTAGATACAATTGCTTCTGATCCCATAGATAACACGTAATCCTTTACAGCTTGGACTTCATCTTCCGTATCAGTGACAAAATGATTGATCGCTACAATTACTGGTATTCCAAATGACTTTACATTTTCTATATGCCGACCAAGGTTTGGGCAGCCTTTTGTAACTGCTTCTACATTCTCCTTACCTAAATCATCTTTAGCTACTCCACCGTTCATCTTCATTGCACGAACTGTAGCAACCAATACAACGGCTGAAGGAGAAATACCCGCTTTTCTACATTTAATATTAAGGAATTTTTCTGCTCCCAGGTCAGCCCCAAATCCCGCCTCTGTAACCACATAATCCGCTAACTTTAATGCAGTTTTTGTTGCTACTACTGAATTACATCCATGAGCAATATTTGCAAACGGACCACCATGCACAAATGCTGGATTGTTTTCCAAAGTTTGGACCAAATTAGGTTGCATCGCGTCCTTCAAAAGTACAGTCATGGCTCCATCAGCCTTTATATCTTTACAAAAAACTGGCGTTTTATCTCTACGATAGGCAACGATAATATTCCCCAAACGCACTTCAAGATCATTCAAATCATTAGCCAAACACAAACAAGCCATCACTTCCGATGCAACTGTGATATCAAATCCTGCTTCTCTTGGAAAACCATTTGATATACCCCCAAGAGAGGCTGTTATCTGTCTTAGTGCTCGATCGTTCATATCTACAACTCGCCGCCACACGACCCGACGAGTATCAATTTCTTGGGAATTACCCCAATAAATATGATTATCAATCATTGCAGACAAGAGATTGTGTGCTGAAGTTATCGCATGAAAATCTCCAGTGAAATGTAGATTCATTTCTTCCATCGGTACTACTTGCGCGTAACCCCCACCTGCTGCACCTCCTTTCATGCCAAAGCATGGGCCCAAAGATGCCTCACGAATACAAATCACAGCTCTCTTACCGATTGAATTCAAGCCATCACCTAGACCAACAGTTGTGGTTGTTTTTCCCTCTCCTGCCGGTGTTGGATTAATAGCTGTGACAAGTATCAACTTTCCATCAGACTTATTCGTTAAAGACTGTATGAAATCTTGATTTATTTTTGCCTTATCATGTCCGTAAGGAAGTAGATCATTGGAATCTATTCCAAGCTTAGCACCAATTTCCTGAATAGGCAGTTTGTGTGCTTCTCTTGCTATTTCAATATCAGATTTGTAACTCATAATTTTCCCAGCTTAGTTAATATCTCTTACATAAGCTCGTATAAATTAGATTCTTGAAAAAACAATTTAAAAAAGTAGACAATATATATCAAATTATAGACCCAAGGGTCATTAACTTTGAAAAGGTGCTACGTTACAAAAACCCAAAAAGGGAAATTTTTTTTGTGATACTAATATATTTTTGTTAAGTAGTTTTTGGCTTCATGATACCTTTACTACCCACATTTTTCTTACTTTTTGGCACTGACGTTATTGATGCCTCTGAAGATGATAACCCATCAGGATCATTGTCATCATGAGGTGGGTCCCCCTTCATTACTCTCTTTATTTCATCTCCAGTCAATGTTTCATATTCAAGCAAACCTTGTGCTAACCTTTCAAATTCGTCTTTCTTATCCAATAATATTTTGTTGGCGACCTTATAGCCATTATCAATCAATTTCTTTACTTCTGTTTCAACAATTTCCTTAGTTTTTGCAGAAACTGAAAATCCTGGAGTGCCTCCTGAATATCCTTCATGAGCCTCCGCATAATCAATATTACCAATTTTATCTGACATTCCCCAACGCATTACCATCGCCCGCGCCAACTGACTTGCCATTTGAATATCACCTGATGGGCCATTGGAGATTCTGTCTTCGCCATATTTAATTATCTCTGCTGCTTTTCCAGCCATAGTCATTGCAAGCTTCTGTTCGCATTGGTTCTTGTGCCAGTTTAATTGATCCATTTCTGGCAAAGACATTACCATGCCCAACGCGCCACCTCTCGGAATAATTGTAGCTTTGTAAACCGGATCACACTCTGGTAGACTTATCCCTACCAATGCGTGTCCAGCCTCATGATATGCAGTCATTTCTTTCTGCGCCGGCGTCATAACCATCGAGCGGCGCTCAGCTCCCATCATTACTTTATCTTTAGCTTTTTCAAAGTCTTCCATTCCAACCATTCTTTTACCGACTCTGGCCGCCATAAGTGCAGCTTCATTGACCAGATTAGCAAGGTCGGCGCCAGACATCCCCGGGGTTCCTCTAGCTATAATTCGCAGATCAACATTCGGGCCTATTTTTATTTTCTTACCATGAACTTTAAGAATTTTCTCACGACCCTTTATGTCAGGCACAGGTACTTGCACTTCCCGATCAAACCGACCTGGTCTCAACAATGCTGGGTCAAGAACATCTCTTCTATTTGTGGCTGCTACAATGATCACACCATCATTTTCTTCAAAACCATCCATCTCTACTAAGAGTTGATTTAGGGTCTGCTCTCTTTCATCGTTTCCACCGCCGTACCCTGCTCCACGATGGCGTCCAACCGCATCAATTTCATCAATAAATACTATGCAAGGAGAATTTTTCTTAGCCTGTTCAAACATATCGCGAACTCTGCTGGCACCTACCCCTACAAACATCTCAACGAAATCCGATCCAGAGATTGTAAAAAAAGGAACCCCAGCTTCACCAGCAATAGCCTTTGCCAAAAGCGTCTTACCCGTACCTGGTGGTCCCACCAGTAAAGCCCCGGTTGGAATTTTCCCACCTAATTTTGAAAATTTTTGCGGATTTCTTAAAAACTCCACTATTTCTTCTAACTCTTCCTTCGCCTCATCAATACCCGCTACATCATCAAAGGTCACTCGTCCAGAAGCCTCAGTCAACAGTTTTGCCTTGGATTTCCCGAAACCCATTGCACCCCCTCGTCCGCCACCCTGCATTCGGTTCATGAAAAAAATCCAGACACCAATGAGAAGGAGAAATGGTAAAATATTCATTAAGAACATTGACAGCCCGCCTGATTCTTGAGGTTCTGCTCTAACTTCAACGCCAGACTTTAATAATCGGTCAGTCATTTGATCATCACGAGGATTGATCGTGTAATAAGACTTCCCATCCATCCCAGAAACAATCAACTTTTCTCCATCAACGGTTACATATTGCACGTTTCCTGACTCTGCTTGTCTAATAAATTCTGAATAAGTGATCTCCGTAGTATTTCCTCCAAGCGGCGAACCAGAATTCATTAAATTAAAAAGGGCGAATACCAGAAGAAACAACACTGCCCAAAACGCGAAATTTTTTATGTTACCCAAGGGAAGTCTCCAATAATTGAACCTGTTAAAATTTATTTGTTAAAGCTTTAAATAGTGATGAATAGAGAAAATTCAATAAGATAAAATTCCTTTGTAAAAGTCTTTATCATTTTTTATCGATCTGATTTTTGAACAATGCCCCTCATTCAACAAATGGTCAAACAATTTTTCGTCTCGCCATATAGTTGGCATGGCTAATAAAGCATGACGCGGTAACTTAAATTTTTTCCAGTCAATTATTTGCTCTAAACCCTTTTCGCCACAAGCTTTGATACTAAAATTATTGGAGCACGACCAACGCCCATCCCAAAGATTATCTAGAGTATCGCTTTTCTTTACAGCATTAAACTCTCGAGAAATGTGTAATTTTTCATCAAACTTTGACAACACACAACCACAACAGGTTCTCGGTTTCCCTTCCATTGCCGATACCAGAGTATTTTCTAAAGTTTTAGCACGAGCGCCATATGGATTGCCTGAAACCCATTTCACCACATAAGACAAAATACGATGTCGAGTATCTGGAAATAATAATTCTAGATCCTGCAAGTCGACAGCCACTGTTCCAATTTTAGTTAGGAAAACATGCTTATTCGCAAATTGAAATGCTACATAATTCAAGACATCACGCGCCTGAGCCATTCTATGTGAAGTTTCTACCAGGCGCTCTGTTTCAAGACCATATTCTTGTGAAGATTCTAAAACCTTTCGAACCTTTATTCTATCAAATCGTAGATCCTCATTTGATGGATCATTAACATAAAATATATCCTCCTTATCGAGAAATTTTCTAAGGTCTTTCCGACTTGTTTTCAAAAGAGGTCTTAGCCAATAAACACGGTTTCTATAAGATTTCGAAGTCATTGCTGAAAGGCCGTCAACACCAGAACCGCGAGCCAGCCGCAATAAAAATGTTTCTGCCTGATCATCAGATGTGTGACCCAGAAAGATACTGTCAATTCCATTCCCAGTAGCCCACTCAGAAATTAATCGATACCTATTTTTGCGAGCCCATGATTGTAGGTTACCTGAAACCTCTTCGTTGACGTCTAAAATTGAATGGTTAATACGGTATTTAGCACATAATTCCTGAACCAAAATAGCTTCTTGAGAAGATTCGGGGCGCAAATTATGGTTAACTGTTACCGCAAATAGTTTCTTTTCATTTTCTTTTGCCCAAGGCAAAAGAAAATGAAGTAGGGCGATGCTATCGCCTCCACCAGAAACAGCTACACCAAAATTTTTTCCTTCTCCTGCAATTTCCGTTATTTTTATTTGTAAACTATTTCGAAGCTTTTTACTCACTGACATTCCATTATTTGCATCTCTTTCATCGCAGTGGATACGATAGGAGCATCTGGATACCTAATAATAACTTCGTTTATAGTTTGGCAAGCCTCTTGCCTTTGTCCAATCTTGCTTAAACTAATTCCTAGATGAAATAATGCTTTAGGAGCTACTGCAGCTTCACGGTCATATTGAAATGCACTCAAATAACTTCGAGCAGCATCAGTCCACTGCTCCAAGGCTGCAAAGGCTTTACCTATTTGTAAATATGATTCTCCTAAAAGCAAGGACTCCGAATTTAAATTTATAAACATAGAGTAGGCATTGATTGAGTCCTGCCATTTTTCCAAAGAGTATAAAGCACTACCAATATAATAATGTGATTGATTTGTCAGATCACCTTCGGGATAAGCCTCCATAAAACTTCTAAATTTTTCCAAGGCAATATCAAATTCTTCATTATCGAAAGCCACCTTAGCTTCCTCATAATCACTTTCTTCTGCAACCGCTAACTCATTAATCTCCTCTTTTTTCAGGTCTACTTTTGGAATAACGATTTTTAACTCCCCTTCAAAGAGTGTGGACGAACCCATCTGACTAATGTCACAAGCCTCTTCGAGTTCGCAAAGCCTAAACTCGATATCATCGAATCGCTTTATCGAGTCAGTCGTCAGTTTATTTAGTTGAAATTCAAAACTTTCTACTTTTGCAGTCATCGTCTGTAATTCAGTTTCAATAGCTTGGATCCTGTCCAACGAGCTTTTTGTGAGCGCTTCGCTTTTTTCTTCTCTTGCCTTTTTTGCCTCAGCACTTAGTCGATCAGCTTCCGAGCTAAGGCGTTGAATATCAACAACTAAACTTTTCAGCCTTTGACCAATATCGGTTAAAGTCTGATTAAGAGTTTCTGCTTGAGACATGATTGGCAGTAAGCATAAGAAAGTTATTATAATAATACGAAACATCTTTTAACCCTTCGAAAGTGCATTAACGATCGTAACCGCTCTACGATTTTGCGACCAACAAACTTCTGCTGAACAATTTTCAATTGGTCGCTCTTTCCCGTATGTTACTATTGAAATATTACTAGGATCAACACCCCTACTAATCAAATATTCTTTTACAATCTGCGCACGCCTTGCACCAAGTGCTAGATTGTAATCTCGCGTCCCTTGTTCATCTGCATGCCCTTCAATTAATACTTGATAGCCAATGTTGAGAGATAACCAGTCAGCCTGTTTGTCTAAGGTTAATTTTGCAAGAGCCGTCAAGCCAGAATTATCTACCTCAAAAAATACAACATCACCAATGTTTTCAATAAAATAGTCTTCTGTCTCTTTGAGAATACCTGAATCAACATTATTACTGCTTGAGAAGTTACCATTCAATAGATCATCCTGATCACAAGCTGTAACTCCAATAACAATAATCAACAGTAATAAATATTTTAATCTCATAAGCATTGATAACGCATTTTTTTTAAATTTCACAACTTAATTCAGTAAAGGCGACCATGAAGGATCAGATCCAGAATTTGGCGTTACAATTTTTCTAAGATTACGTCCAGATATATCGATTGAAAAAACTGACGAAGTCCCTCGACTACCAGCTTTATCTCTAAAAAACATAATGACTCGCCCATTTGGTGACCAGGTCGGCGCTTCATCCAGGAACGAAGATGTTAATAGCCGCTCTTCACTTCCATCAGTTCTCATCACACCAATATGAAACCTCCGACCACTTTTTTTTGTGAACGCTATCAAATCCCCATTAGGTGACCAAACTGGAGTTCCGTAACTACCACCTCCAAACGAAATACGGCGCCCTTCACCAACACCTAATGGTAGAACATAAAGTTGTTGCGTGCCGGAGCGATCACTTTCATAAACGATTTTTGAGCCATCTGGAGAAAAACTTGGGCTAGTCTCAATAGCAGGACCAGAAGTCAGCCGACGCCTGATACCAGAATTTATATCCACTATATAAAGATCAGTATTAGCGTCATTAACAACAGACATAACAATGCTGCTACCGTCAGGTGAAAATTCAGGAGAAAAACTCATTTGAATGCGCTCATCTAAAACATCTGCTTTCTTTGTTCTTAAATTCATTATATGAACTTGAGGCATACCCAATTTAAAAGAAGTATAAATAAGGTAAGAACCATCAGGTGAAAATTTTGGTGTAAGCACGATATCATTCTGATCAGTTAAAAACTCTACATTAGCGCCATCATAATCCATTATAGCCAATCTTTTTAGACGTTCATTTTTCATACCTGATTCTGATACAAATGCTATTTTCGAGTTAAAATAACCAATCTCACCAGTTAAATGAAAATAAATGTCATCTGCAATCTTATGGGCTATACCTCGCCAATCTCCCGGCTCTGCAAATACTGCTTTTGCAGAAATTATATTTTCAGAGAAAATATCAAATAGTTTATACTTTACCACAAGGCAACCTCGATGGTCCTCACAATCATGGTTTTTTAACTTAGTTATTGTTACAGCTCCTGAGATTAAACCTTGAACATTAATCGCCTTCCAATCTGAGTATGGCAAAAGAGCTTTGAAATTAGTTATTTTCGAAATATGTGCGTCATCAGGTATTATTCTAAATAAACCAGTTTTAGTTAGATCTTCAGAAACTAAGGAGGATATATTTTTCGCAACTTCCTTAACTGCAATAATTTCAGAGAGAAACTTCGGTATTGCCAATGGCAAAGGCTCAACAACGCCATCAGTTATCGTAATTCGTAGAGGCTTATCTTGGGCTAAAGATAAACAAGGAAAAACAAAAGTTATGATAAAAAATAATTTTAAGTATCTAATCATTTTATTCTCAATCTAATTGGATCAAACACCATCTCAATCGTTTTCCACTGGGCATATTTTTCTTCAGGCAAATCAAAACCACGTCGTCCACAAACCAAAACAGCTCTCCGCGCCGTATCGTACGCAATCTTCGAAGCATTGGCGGTACCTCCGAAAAAATCTACCATTTTTATACTATTGCTCTCTGGATAACCAGCTTCTGACATATTAAATGAAATAGTAACAGTAACTTCCAAAGCCTCCCTAGACAAGGAGGTTTTATTCCAACAACGGCCTACAGAAACTTTCAGATTATCTCTTTCTCGGTCAGTTAAGCGAGGGCCAGCTGGAGCATTTCGGGCACTTTGTATGGGCTCATTACTGATTGAGGCAATTATTTCATTCTGTGCCACTTGTTCAGCAGGTTCAATC
>TARA_B110000008_G_scaffold78530_1_pt1 | contig 13794 bp, 10 predicted proteins | sample TARA_B110000008 | Tara Oceans TARA_B110000008 (sample SAMEA4396496) | marine metagenome | biome: Westerlies Biome; feature: [DCM] deep chlorophyll maximum layer (ENVO:01000326); material: water (ENVO:00002006), including particulate matter (ENVO:01000060) such as... | depth 40 m
GCAAGAAGAAATAAGTTAAATACCAATCAAGTGGTTATTAGTTCTGGATCAAATGAAGCTCTTTCTGCTGCTGTTGTGGGTTGGGGTAAGCAAGGAGAAATTGTCTCGCCGTCCCTCACTTATGATCTCCACCTGGGTTACGCCCAAAGAATAGGCACCAAAGTATTGCGGGTTCCTTTGGATGAAACAATGTCAATAGATCTTGATGCCATGGCGGCAGCCGTAAATAAGAATGTAAGTATGGTTTACTTATGTAATCCAAATAATCCCACAGGCAAAACAATAGATGGTGATGTATTAAGAAATTTTTGTCGGACAGTTGGACAGAAAGTTACGATATTAGTAGATGAGGCATATAATGAATTAACCGTTGATCCAAATTTCACTTCCATGGTGGATTTGGTACGTGAAGGCGAAAATGTAATAGTCATGCGAACATTCTCAAAACTTTATGGTATGGCTGGTATGCGAGTAGGATACGCAATGGGTAGAGAAGATCTCATAAAAAAAGTAAGCAATCATATAATGGCATGGCCGAATATTGTTGGTCTCGCGGCAGCACATGCATGTTATAACGAAAATGATTTTATAAAATTTTCACTCGGAAAAATTAATCAAGGCAGGGCTATTGTTAGAGAAGTCTTTGAAGAACAGGGTCTCCAACCGCTTCCATCTGAAACCAATTTTGTCTTTGCTGATATCGGCAGAGATGTCAAAATCTTCGAGGAAAAAATGCGGCAAGAGAATGTGTTAGTGCATCGAGCTTATAACCTTTATCCAACCCACTTAAGGGTCAGTATGGGTAAAATAAAAGACTTAGAAATCTTCGCTGAGGTTTTTAAAAAGGTATTTAAAGGTTAGCTATCTTGCTTTGACTGAATAACTCTCTGCCTCAGAAATTGTAATTTCTTTTATTTTAAAATTCCAATTAGTAAAAGATGAGCTTATTCTCAAGCGATAACGACCCCTATCATTAAATATTTTTACGCCATTCCCAGCATATTTTGTTTTAAATATTCTACCAACAAGAAAGCCTGTTTTAGCATCAACCAAAGATACCTCCAAAGCCATATTCTCTTTGTAATTACTATTTACACGCCAATCTATCAGCCAGGGTGAACTGACATCAAATTCACTCGTGGTGATAGATTGTGAACCCTTAAAATCTCTTATCAAAATCTCAGCATTAATAGATTGAAAAAGGCTTATCGAACCGATAATGACTGAAAATATTTTTATACTTATTTTATTCATCTTTAGGTTTTCCACTTTACGTAATAGTTAATTTTAAAAAAGTTACGAATTGACACACAATTAAAAACATAACCTTCTATAATATCTATTGCTTAATAACTTAAGCAATCATAATTCTAAATTTGCATCTTCCACAAAGACATTGAGCAACATAATCAATTCTTAACAAAAAAAAGATAATAATTATGATCTCAAGCTCATATTATGCTCTAAATTCTATTAAATAAAAAAATTAAATGTTCTTAATATCACAAAAAAATTCAATGAAAATAATCATCACTGGTATTTTATCGCTTATGCTAAATGTACCTGGGCATGCACAATATGACAGTGATAAATTTCAGCTCTCATTTAATGATAGTCAAATCATTGATGTTCATAAAATGCCCATTGATATTGATATAAATATTGATGGCAAACTAAACGAGATTGTATGGGATAACTTAACTGTCCATGATAGTTATCTGGTTACTAAACCAGATTCTTTAGCAAAACCTAAGTTCCAAACCAAGACTCGTTTCTTTTACACCGTTGATGGTTTCTATATTTCCATGGATATGGAGCAGCCACTTGAGTCTCTCATTAAACGTTTCAAATCTAGGGATGATTGGCAAACTCAATCTGATAAGACTGGATTCTCCTTAGATACCTCTGGAGAAGGAAAATATGGTTATTGGTTTTCAAAATCATTAGGTGATTCTGAAGCTGATGGAACTCTTGCTCCAGAAGATATTTATACAGTTGACTGGGATGGAGCTTGGTATGGTGCAACATCTGAAACAGATAATGGATGGTCCGCTGAGTTCTATATTCCTTGGTCACAAATGGCAATGCCAAAAAAAACAGGGGATCGTATTGTAAAATTATTTACATTTCGAGAAGTTGCTCACTTGGAAGAAGAATGGTCATGGCCACCCATACCAGAATCAAAACCACAATTCATTAGTTTATTCCAACCAACTAGAATGAATAACGTAAATCTAAAACAACAATGGAGCGTGTTCCCATACACTTCGGGAACCTATGATCAAATAGAAGGTAAAACTGATTTACAAGGTGGGGTTGATCTTTTCTGGCGGCCTTCAACAAATGCACAAATCACTGCCACCATAAATCCCGATTTTGGCGCTGTAGAATCGGATAATGTTGTTGTTAATTTATCAGCAAATGAAACATTTTTTCCTGAGAAAAGATTATTTTTTCAAGAGGGTAATGAAGTTTTCATAGCAACGCCTAGAGCAAGTGAATACTCGTGGGGTGGCAGAAGGGTTTCAGTTATAAATACAAGGCGCATTGGAAGCAGACCAACATTACCCGATATTCCTGAAGGTGCTAATTTTTCTGAAAAGGTTAAAAAAACTACTAAAGCTGATTTACTTGGTGCTCTTAAAGCTACGGGTCAATTCAATAAGTTTCGCTACGGTATCCTAGCGGCATCAGAAGATAATACAAAATTTTTAGCTGATAATAATCAATTCTATAATCAAGTTGGCAGAGATTTTGGAGCGATAAGATTACTCTATGAAAATACCGAACAAGGCGATACAAAAGCTTTTGGCTTACTCTCAACTATTGTTACTCAGCCGGAACAGGACTCTGTAGTTACTGCGGGTGACTTCCATTACCTGACAGCTTCAGGTAATTGGAAAACTGATGGTCAATTTATCAGCTCCAAAACTCAAGAAGATGGAAATGGAATGGGTGGCTTTATTGATGTTCTCTATACTCCAAAACAAGGTAGAACAAACGAATTTAAATTTACGGTATTTGACAAACAACTTCAAATTAATGATTTTGGGTTTAATCAACGCAATAATATCCGAGATCTGCAATATAGCTTCACTGCAATTGATTCAAACTTGAAACGTTTTCGGAACTCTAGATTCAATACTTATATAAGATATGCAGAAAATTTTGATGGGCATCGCGTCTCAAATGCAATTGGAGGAAGTCTCGATCTTACTTTCAATAATCTGAATAAAATTAAGGGCTCCTTTGCTCATTGGCCAACACGCTTTGAAGATCGAAATAGTTTTGGTAATGGTACTTACAAGATGCCAGCGAGGAGCAGGCTAAGACTTGAGTTCAAAACCAGTGCAGCAGAAAAATTTGCGTATGGTGGCACATTGACCTATCAGGAAGAAGATCTATACGGTGCAAAACGTGAAGGTGAAGTTGAATTTACTTGGTTTCCTAAAAGCAATATTAGTCTGGATATGAAATCGAAATTTGTTCACGGAAGTGGAGGTTGGTTATTGCATCAAGAAGACAAGAGATTTACTACTTTTTATCATCAGAAGTGGGAACAAGAGCTTAAATTTAATTATTTCATAACTGCAAAGCAACAACTTAGTGTTAATCTTCAATGGGTTGGAATTCAGGCTAATGAGGACAATTTTTATGTATTAGACGACAACAGCTTTAATTTAAGATCTATTACTAAGCCCTCAAGTAAATCAGATGATTTCAGTATTTCTGACTTAAATATTCAACTTCGCTATCGCTGGCAAATTGCGCCTCTCTCTGATGTTTATCTTGTAGCTACTAAATCTGGGTCAAACTCCAAAGTACTCACCACTTTTGGTGACCTCTTTGAAGAAACCGTAGATAATCCATTAAGCGACCAAATAATTCTAAAAATACGATATAGGTTTGGTTCTTAATCAAATAAAGATATAATCACGGCCGTGATTAAGGATGAATCCAAAAAACTACTCCCGATTTTTACTGTAATATTATTCTTAATATTGCCATATACTGCACTTACCCAATCCCTAGATGAATCTATTCATTTATCAATTAACGAAAGTGAAGTAATTGAAGTTCAACAACGAAATATAAACACGGCGATCATAATAGATGGAAAGATTGATGAAGCAGTATGGACTAGTATTACTCCTTATGAACGTCTGAAGGTCACTCAGCCAGATACTTTAAAAGATCCTATTTACAAGAGTGTCGTAAAGTTTTTTTATACAGTAGATGGATTCTATTTTTCTATTGACATGGAACAGCCCAAAGATACTTTAGTAAAACGTTTTACTAATCGAGATGACTGGGCAACAAAATCCGACAAAGTATCAATCAGTATAGATACCTCAGGTGAAGCTAAATATGCCTATTGGATGGCACTATCTCTGGGTGACTCAGAGGGTGATGGAACCTTGTTGCCGGAGAAAAGATACAGTATGGACTGGGATGGAGCTTGGAATGGAGCTACATCTGAAACAGATAATGGATGGTCCGCCGAGTTTTATATCCCATGGTCACAAATGGCGATGCCTAAAAAAACAAACGATCGAATTATAAACCTATATACCATTAGAGAAGTCGCGCACCTGGAAGAAGAATGGGCCTGGCCAGCATTACCTGATTCAATACCACAATTTTTAAGCTTATTTCAACCCATGAAATTGAATAATGTTAATTTAAAACAGCAATGGAGCATATTTCCATATGTATCCATGACACAAGATCGAATTGATAATAAATCAAATTATCAAACAGGTGCTGATTTCTTCTGGCGACCATCTACTAATGCTCAAGTGACTGCAACTATTAAACCAGATTTTGGTGCTGTAGAGTCTGATAATGTGGTTGTCAATCTAACGGCAAATGAAACATTCTTTCCTGAGAAAAGATTATTTTTTCAAGAAGGTAGTGAAGTATTTAATGCAACCCCCAGATCAGGAAGAGGTGGTGGCCGAAATCGATTTACTGTAATTAACACTCGACGAATTGGCAGCGCCCCTTCTCTACCAGAATTACCTGATGGTGTGAGCATCTCAACTCGTGATGAAGAGATTACAAAAGCCGACCTAATTGGGGCATTTAAAACTACGGGCCAATTTAATAAGTTCCGTTATGGTGTATTGACAGCTTTTGAAGAAGATACTAATTATCGAGCAAACGATAATAATATCTACAGCCAAACAGGACGTGATTTTGGCGCATTGCGTCTACTTTATGAAGACAATGAAAATGGAAGTACAAAAGGTATTGGTATTCTTTCTACAATAGTAACCAAACCTACAAGTAATTCAATTGTTCATGCGATGGATTATCATTACTTGACGGAATCAGGCGCCATAAAAATTGATGGGCAGTATGTTAACTCTGATACAGCAAATTCTGGGTCAGGTAAGGGAGGTTATACTGATATTTCATATACACCTGAAAGAGGTAAAAAACATAACTTGAAACTCTCTATATTTGATAAAAAACTTCAAGTAAATGATTTTGGCTTCAATCAAAGAAATAATATTAGAGATATCCAATACAATAATAATTATATAAATTCAAACTCTTCTCGGTACAAGAATAGAGTCATCAGAAATTGGTTTAGGTATGGAGAAAATTTGTATGGCCAGCAAATCACGGGTGGTTTTGGCTCTGGATTGACAGTTCTATTAAATAATTTACATGAAATTCAGACTGGATTTGCATACTTTCCTGCTCGCTATGAAGACAGGAATAGCTTTGGTAACGGGACATATAAAATAAATCAGCGTAATAGATTTGAATTTCAATATTCAACAAATAAATCCAAAAAAATTACTTTCGAAGGGAAAATCTCATATCAAGATGAAAATCTCTATGGGGAAAAAATAACTTCTGAATTAGAATTATTATGGTACTTAAAAAGTAACTTAAGCCTTAAAGCAGAAATACAGTATGTGGATGCAAATGGTTGGCTTCTCCATCAAGAAGGCAAGGATTTCACGACATTCAACGCACAAAAATGGCAACCTGAATTTAAAGTTAATTATTTTATTAATGCCAAACAACAACTTAGTTTAAATTTTCAATGGGTTGGTATTCAAGCTATTGAAGAAAAATTCTATTTACTCAACAGTGACAGTCTGAATTTAGATGAAGTATTTAAACCAGATGACATTAACGATTCAGACAACTTCAGTATCTCGCAACTGAACATTCAATTACGTTATCGTTGGCAAATAGCGCCACTTTCAGACTTTTATATTGTTGCTACAAAAACGGGTTCAAGTAGATCTATGTTAACTTCATTTAATGAATTATATGAAGATATCATGGATAATCCGATGAGCGACCAAATTATAATGAAACTTCGCTATCGATTCGGCTCTTAAGCATCCCAATTTATCTGAATCATTATTTCATTACGCCTCAAAAACCAAGGAACAAAAGGTGCGTTATATCTTGCGAATATGGGTAATCCAATAGTTTCAATATTTTCAGAAATAAGACTTTCAATTAATGCTTTCTTGGATTTTTGATAATTTTTTTCACTCCAACGTCCAGAGAATTTTTTAACCGCCATAAATTTTGGCGCAACTTTTATCAAGCGAATTCTTTCATCATCAGGAATTGGAAGTGAATCCAAGGTATATTTTTTCTCCATAACAAATCGGTAAATATGCTCATCATAATTATTATCAACTGACATGACTGGAGCTGTCATTTTCATTTTTTCTGAAGCAGATATAACTTGAGACTCAACAGGGGCTGTCATTTTCATTTTCTCAGAAGTTTGGTTGGAACCAAAAATATATCCGGCTAAGATTCTAAATGCTTGATTTCCTGAGGAGTTAAAACTCCCCTTGAGTGTGACTTCAGCAACTAAATATTCACTGTAATGCCTTATTTCAAAATTAGGAGTATTCTTTATTATCTGATATTCAGGTTCCTCTAACGCGCTCACAACATCTCCAAAAAAAAGTAAAAATATAACTAGAAACTTCGTATCAAGCCAACACATTTTAATATTCAATTTGATTTCCATCCCATGCTAAAAAACTCCCAGTATCATCATAATTTAAATTATTAATAACGCTAATTAATTTACTTGCTGCGTTACTCGCATTACTGAGAGCACCTTTTTTTATATTCTTTTGGTATGGTCGTGATAATTCTGTATCAACCGTACCTGGATGTAGCGAAGTGAGGATACATTTAGGTGCGATGCGTTTTTGTTCTATTGCAGATGTCTTTATTAGCATATTTAACGCGGCTTTCGAGGCTCGATATGATGCCCAACCACCCAGATAATTATCATTGATGCTACCTACTCTTGCAGATAACACCGCAAAGACAGTTTTAGTATCTCTACGAAATTTTGGAAGAAAATACTTAGCTATGATTGCTGGGCCAATTGTATTTATGTTGAATACCTTCATCATTACACTCGGATCTAGATGAGCAAAACTCTTCTCAGGACTAATCTGTTTACTGTGCAAAATACCAGTGGCTACGATAACAAGATCAATTTTTGCTGACGAACTAGCTAATATCGATGCTCGCTCTATCGATTCCTCATTCTCCAGATCAATATAAGAGTAACTCGTCTTATTACTGGCACTATTAACATCGTTTCTAGAAAATGCATAAATAGTCGCAACGTTGATTTCTTGCTCTAAAACCTTAATAAATGCTTTTCCCAAACCGCCACTAGCACCAATGATTACAACATTTAGCTTTGATGTAAAAGAGTTCAACAAGCTCATATCTTCACCAAATAATCAATGGAATCTTGAGTTAAGGCTCTAGACTCTCTTTTAATTAATTTAATTAACTCATCTTTATCGGCGATATTATTTTCCTCAAGCATCTGCAATTGCTCGAATGTTACTGGAAAAAAAGGCAGCCATTGAAACAGCCTAGCCAATAATTTCATTATCACTATAGGCACAGGAATAAAAATTTTATTCTTCTTAGTAGTGGCAGCAATACATTTAAGAATTTCATACCATGACAATATTTCTGGCCCTCCTAAATTATAAGTTTTATTGTTCGTATGATTTAACTTTAACGCCAAGCAAAATACTTCAACCACATCATCAATGTGAACTGGTGACATTTTTACTGAACCTTGGATCGGTAGGAAACCTTTAAAAAAATTAGCCGCTGGCAAGGGAGGAATAATCAGTTCTTGATATAACTGTGTAATAAACTCCATTTTACCTTGTGGATCCCCAAAAATAACTGATGGCCTTAATATCGTATAAATTAGGCCGCTATTTTTAAGATACTCCTCTGCATTATATTTCGTAACCTGGTAATTTGTTCCAACTGACTTTGCACCATTTGCACTCATAAGAATAAATTTTTTTACACCTAACTTTACACTCTGATCGACCACCGCCTTCAGACCATCAAATTGTATACTTTGGAAAGTAATACCTAATTTAGGAACCTCTTCAAGAATTCCAATATTGTAGATAACGTAATCACAATTACCTAGAGTGTGGTTGATGGCTGATACAGAATTTATAGAACCATTGGTAGTTTTAAGATCAGAAGACCTTCTATCTTTTTCTAAATGCTCAGATCTCACCAGCAAAGATAGTTTGTAATTATGCTCAATTAATTTAGTGGTGAGATAAGTACCAACAAATCCTGTCCCACCAAATACTGCTACACGCATGATTTACCCTCAATTTAAAATATAAAATAACATTTTAGTTAAAAGTTAGATTAAAGAATTTCAATTTTGTTACATTGGCATACAAATATGTGCAATTTATTTACACAAATTGAATTAATATCCTTGATATGAAAACAGCTTTGAATATTTTATGGTTTAGACAAGATCTTCGTTTATCAGATAATCCCGCTCTGTTAGCTGCAATTGCAGGCAATGCCACTATTCTACCAATCTATATTTTAGATGATGAAAATGCCCAAAAATGGGGCATGGGCAGTGCTAGCAGATGGTGGCTTCAAAAAAGTCTTGAAGCATTAAATGTGTCCCTAAGTGGTAATTTATGTTTCTTTAAAGGAAAAGCAGAAGATATTATCTCTAGTCTTATTCATGAAAAAAATGTTACAGGTGTTTACTGGAATCGCTGCTATGAACCTTGGCGAATCAAACGAGATAAAAAAATTAAAGCTAGTTTGATGAAACAAAATATTCTGGTGAAAAGTTATAATGGTTCACTATTATTTGAGCCACCAAATATAAAAAAAGATGATGGTACACCTTACAAGGTGTTTACACCATTTTATAAAAAAGGATGTTTAGTAAATGGGCTTCCACCGAGGGAGCCACAAGAAACACCAGACAGAATTAATTTTGATAGTACTTTAAAAAAAATACCATTATCTGAGCTTGAGCTTATGCCAGAGATTAATTGGTATAAGGATATGCAAGACGAATGGGTGCCGGGAGAGCAAGCCGCAAAAGAACAACTAAAAAAATTTAGTCAGGTTGGTATAAAGGAATATAAAGTAGGAAGAAATCGGCCTGATAAAGAATTTGTGTCAAAGTTATCACCATATCTACATTTTGGAGAACTATCACCTAATCAAGCATGGCACTGCATAAAGAATCTTAATGATACCCAATCTTATCAATCTAGTATTGAGCACTTTCTTAGCGAACTTGGTTGGCGGGAATTCTCGAATAATCTTCTCTACTATTGGAATGAATTACCAGAAAATAATTTACAGAAAAAATTTGATCGCTTTCCATGGCTTAATGATGCTAATACTCTGAAGAAATGGCAACATGGGTTAACTGGGTATCCAATAATTGATGCTGGTATGCGTCAACTCTGGAAAACTGGATACATGCATAACAGGGTAAGAATGGTAACAGGCTCTTTTCTAGTTAAAAATCTCATGCTTGATTGGCGTCATGGAGAACAATGGTTTTGGGATACACTGCTTGATGCAGATCTTGCAAACAATAGTGCTTCATGGCAATGGATAGCTGGTTGTGGTGCAGATGCTGCGCCTTATTTTAGAATTTTTAATCCAATTCTACAGGGCGAGAAGTTTGATCCGGATGGAGTATATGTTCGTAAATATGTTCCAGAGTTAAAAAATTTATCATCTAGATATATTCATAAACCTTGGGAAGCTCCTACAAAAATATTATCAGAAGCAAAAATAGTGCTTGGTGATAACTATCCTAGACCTATGGTTGATATAAAGAAATCTAGAGATAGAGCATTGATGGCATTCAAAGCCTTATCTGGATAAATTAAAGCCCAGCCAAGATTTTTTTCTTTCCTCATGATAAGTTATGCTATCTAAGATAATAAAATGAGGTTATTTTGACTGCAGAAAATAAATTTATGGATATGCTGGTAAATTACGCATCCGCTCATCAACATAAAATCAATATCGCTTTTCATCTCATTGGAATACCCACAATTATGTTAGGTATCAATATACCACTCAGTTGGTTTAACTATGATGTAATGGGAATAACTCTCACTGCCGCACACATACTTACAATCGGTTTATTTTTTTTCTATTTAACTCTGGACACAGCTTTCTCAATAGTCTTTTTGGTTATGGGGATACTCATCGCTGAATATGCATTAATCTTAAGTACTCACCCTATAGCAGGAACTATAGCAGCTGCAGCTTTTTTTGGTGGATATGCTCTTCAATTCATAGGTCATGCAATTGAGAAATCTATGCCTGTTTTGGTTAAGCATCCAATACAAGCTAATCTAGCTGCTCCATTTTTTGTTATTGTCGAGATTTTTGGCTTATTGCAATTAAGAAAGTCCTTATTTAATGAAATTAATTTACTTGTGGCTCACCATCGAAAAATTGATAAGCAAATAAATTAATAGCTATGAAACGTCGTAACTTTATTCTGGGAGCATCTACATTAGCTGCGACCAGCATGATCGGTGTATCTTCATTTAGTAATAATCATCCCTATGATGTGGCTATTATAGGCGCTGGTCTAGCTGGTCTAAATGCGGCACAAATACTTGAAGATCAGGGTTTGAAAACTACTGTTATTGAAGCAAATAGTCGTGTTGGTGGCAAGTTACTTACTGCTAACTCACTTGATGGCAATCAAGAAATTGGTGGTACAAGTATGGGTAGCGGCTACGAGAGACTCATTAAAGTTATTGATAAATATCAATTAAAGCCTTACAGCCCAGGCAAAGATAATCCTTACTTTGGTACCCGAGCTACCGCAATACACCTCAATAACACATTAATCTCAACTAGAGATAATTGGGGAAAAAGTAAGTTAAACCCCTTTCCCTCCAATCTAAAGCACCAATATCCATGGGAAAGATTGCGATATATCATCAATGATCTTAACCCTCTATCAGAAACTACGGATTGGTATAACCCATTATATTCGAAATACGATATTTCATTACATAAGGCACTGCAAGAATATGGACTTAAGGATGACGAAATTCATTTAGTCGCTGGAATTAATCCATCGCATGGAAATGGAGCAAAAGATATATCAATATTGCAATATTTCTTTAGTTCGTCGTGGGTGAAAGATCAGAGTAATAAAATGGATAAGAGTAAGCCTGGAATTTTTCAAATACGTGGTGGTAATAGCCTCATCCCACAGCATATGGCTGCTTCCTTGAAAGGTGACCTAGTCCTTAATACGAAAATTACTAATCTAAAATCTTATAATCAAGGGGTTCGTCTATCTTCTGAGAATGGAATGCAAATTGATGCTAAGACAGTCATTACATCTATTCCTTTAACTGCACTATCAAATATAGAAATAGAAACTCAAAAAATTGAGGCTGATAGACTGACAGCGATAAATAACGTCGGTTATTCAAAGGTACATTTGATTTACTTCGAAATATTAAGACCTTTTTGGGAATATGATGAACTACCTCTCACATACTGGACAGATACAAATATAGGTAGGATATTTACTGTGCCGGGCAGTGATGGTAATCCGGCGTATATCAAAACTTGGACAACAGGTTCAAATACTGCCTTTCTTGATAAAATGTCTTCGAGTCAAGTTACTGCGTATGTCTTGAAACAATTAATATTACTAAGACCTAGTTTAAAAAATGCTATCAAGCCAGCACTCACTTGGTCTTGGCAAAATCAAACAACAGCAGGTGGAACTTATGTCGCATGGCAACCTGGAGAAATAAAACAATTTGCTAATATTGTAGCAAAACCAATACCACCGCTATTCTTTGCTGGTGAATACACAGCAAAAACTGATAGAGGTATGGAAGGTGCTATGGAATCTGGCGAGAGGGCCGCGGCAGAAGTAATAAATTATTTAGGCTAATTATTATGATCGTTACACATAAAAAAGATGAAAGATCTCTCTGTAAAGAAATCAGCTAAATTATATAAAGAAGCTAAAAAAGTACTACCTGATGGTGGCTCAAGAAGCACTATAAGTCTGGCTCCACACTCCATATATATAAAATCCGCCAAAGGAAAATACCTTTACGATATAGATGATAATAGATACTTAGATTTTAATAATAATTACACCTCTCTCATTCATGGACATGCACACCCTCTATTAACTGAAGCAGCAATAATGCAAATAAAGAAAGGCACAGGGTTCTCATTTGGTTCAGAAACTGAGCTTAATTACGCAGATATTTTATGCTCGAGATGCACTAATTTTGACAAAATTAGATTCATGAATTCAGGTACTGAAGCTGTTATGAATGCTATAAAAGCTGCTCGTGCATATACTGGTAAATCAAAAATTGTAAAATGTGAAAATTCGTATCATGGAAGCTATGATTTTGCAGAGGTTAGTTTAGGTGTTGATCCTAGCAATCTTGCATCAGGTCACCCTGAATCAAAAGCATACGCAAGCGGCACCCCACAATCTGTTTTAGATGAAGTAATTGTAATACCTTTTAATAAAAGTAAGATCGCTAGTGAAATAATTGATGCGAATTACGAAGATATTGCAGCCATCTTAATTGATCCATTCGGTCAAAATTATGGAAAATCAATACCAAATGGAAGTTTTTTAAGCGCCATTGAAAAAGCATGCAAAAAATATAATATTTTACTTATAGCTGATGAGGTTGTTTCATTTAGAGCTGGCTATTCAGGTTGTCAGGGCGAAAGAAGAATAAATCCTCATTTGACCGCACTGGGGAAAATTATTGGAGGCGGATTCCCTATCGGAGCTGTCGCTGGTCATGCTGAAATTATGGAAGTTTTTGAAGCCAAAGAGAGTAGGCCTAAATTACCTCATGGAGGAACTTACAATGCTAACCCTGTGAGTATGGCATGCGGAAAAGTAGCTATGCAAATGCTTACTAAGGATGCATTTCAAAAACTCAACAATCTTGGCCAAGCATTTAGGGACGGCATCCAAGATGTATTTAGATTAATGAATCTTGATGCTCACACACAAGGTCAATTTTCTGTATTTGGTTTATCAATTAATGATAAATCTATGCAAGATCAGTCACTTCGTGGTCAAATATATGAGAGTACTGGGTTGCATTATTATATGCTCAAAAATGGTTATTGGTTAACGCCCGGTCTAACCGGAGTATGCTCAACAATAATGGATCATTCTGATGTGGATCCATTTTGCCAGACATTGCTCGAAGGTATTAAGATATTACGGAGCTAATTCTTGTTATTCCATCGTCCCAGTATCTTTCCATTTTCAAATTTAGCGCCAATAAATGCTCCTGCATGAGAGCCATCTATCATGGGGTTGAATTGAATCTGTATGATATCACCAGCGATAAATGAATTTGGGCGCCAACCTCTTCTGAATAGGGTGTTAATGCCAATACCTTCAATACTCCATTCTATTCTTTC
>TARA_B110000008_G_scaffold203347_1_pt1 | contig 13774 bp, 15 predicted proteins | sample TARA_B110000008 | Tara Oceans TARA_B110000008 (sample SAMEA4396496) | marine metagenome | biome: Westerlies Biome; feature: [DCM] deep chlorophyll maximum layer (ENVO:01000326); material: water (ENVO:00002006), including particulate matter (ENVO:01000060) such as... | depth 40 m
CTCCTTTCCTAATTAAACATCTCTATCCAACATAATATCATTTCGACTTCCCTTAATTCTCTTAACTAGAAATACCCCCATAGATAATAGAGACAGAGGAATTATGAATTTTAAGATTAAGTTTGAATTATAAAAAATATTCTCATTAAGTGATGATGATATTCCACAAACAACAACTGTAATTCCATTAACTATATAAAACCATATAAATATTAAATCAACTATGGTAAGTTTTTTTGGTTCTGGCTTTTCAACTGAAAAATATAAGGCAATCGCAGATAAAAAGGTGGTGGTAAGTATGCCAATACTAGAGCCAGAATTACCATATTCTGAAAAGGTTGTATAGTAAACAAGAAAAATCAAAAATGACATTGGAATACCAATTTTAAATAAAGTGGCATTGTTCTTTCTTTTTAAAATCCAACCAACCCTATTTTCACTGCTAATACTTACAGATTTTTTAAGATCAGCATCCTGAAATAGGCGATTTTTTTGAAACTTCACTCCAGAGAAATCACTTTGAATTTCCCATTCCCCTATATCAAACTCATGATCAAGAAGATCTAATGGGATTGGCTGCAATATTTGTTCATTATCATTCTTTACTGTCATGGCAATATATATATTTTGCCAATCAAATGGGTAATTTTCTGCCTTAGGAACAAAATCAAAATTTGCTACTACGTAATATCTTTGCGTGGTGTAATTATCTTCATCATCACGCTGCCAAACTTTTTTATAAGTAAATTTATCGTTTAGAGAGCTAAGGTTATTAAATATTATTTCATCGATAGGATTTTCAAAATGCGAAACAATATCAATAAAGAATTCTGCAGTCCAGTACTTAGAGCTAATATCAATATTAGCAACACTTAAAATATCAATATAAGCATACATAACTCTGCTTTTTTGAACTTCGCCTTCTACCGAATGAAATTGAGTACGATAGAAAATTTTGGGAGTTTTATAATCCTGGGTTTGCAAAGAATTAGGAAATATATATGCAAAGTTATCCCTTATATTATTAACACCATCTGAATCAAAACCAAGATGTCCCCTTTTTCCAATAAAAATATCCTTTTTGCCATCAAAAGATAAAATCGCTGACCTTAATTTTTCCGACCATTGCTTATTTTTAAAATCATCATCACTATCACATTTATCTAAAGCTTGAGATATTAGGATTGGAATTTCCAATCTCCACACACTATCAAGTAATAAAGTTTTCCTCTCTGTCTCTATTTCCTCATCAAAAACCTTATTCATAAGGTCATCAAGAGATAAAGAGGAATAAAAAGGCTGGGTTGAAAGTTGAATTAGGTCAAATGAAATAGATTGAAACCTATTTTCTAATGATCCAAAAAGATTAACAACTCTGTTTTTAAGCTTGTTTTGCTCAAGATAGGCGAATACTTCACGAAAATACTTTAAACCTATATCAAGAATGATTAAATCATCTTTATTTGTTTTACTTAAAATATCGTTAACTTGTCTTTTAATATCCTCAGGTTCAGAAACTTCCTTAAAAGAGTAGTCTTTGAAGTTTGCTTTTTTCCCATGATCTTCTGTAATATTTTTGTGTGTTCTGACTTCCCCATGAAGAAAGAAAATATTTTGCTTTTTAAATGCATTAACCTCATTTTTAATAAACGCAATCTGTCCTGGACGATCTAGATGTCCAATGTAAAACAAATGGCGATCTACTGGGATAGAAGTTACAGTATGAAAATAAAAAAAGTCTTTATCTTTAATGTGCTCTAAAATTGTTTGATTATGTTTAACAACAACATGACTATTAGTAATAAAAAAACCATCATAGGATTCAATTTTTTTAAAAAGTGGCTCTAATCCCTCTTCACCTTTTTTTAAATGTAAAAAATCAATATCTAATTGATATTTATCGCCACTCTTTTGATTAATTTCATACTCGAGAGATTTGCTTGCTTTATTCAGAAAATTGGCAACAAAATCATTATTTTCAGGTGTTTGCGCCAAATCCGAATAGAATATAAGTACTTTAAATTTCATAATTTGTAGTTTAAAGTAAATTTTTACTTCTATGAATTAAAAACTTCCTTTTTGCCTAATGCTATAATAATTTTCAAATATTCAACTATTTAAATTGAAAAATACTCTACCCAAATTGAATTTGTCAAAGTCTCTCTATATCAAGGGACTTCAATGTAAAAAAGCACTCTGGCTTAAAAAATACAAACCAGAAGTCCTAACGCCTCCGAGTGATCATCTGCTAGCCGTATTCGAAACTGGAAATGAAGTTGGTGATTTAGCATGTAAACTTTTTCCAGAAGGAAAGGAAGTTCCTTACAAAAGTAATAAAATTGAATTAACTCAAAAGCTTCTTAATGAAGGTATTAAGGATATCTTTGAGGCTGCTTTTGAATTTGATGATATTTTAGTTTTAGTGGATATACTTCATCAAAAAAAGGATGGAAGCTTTGAAATCTATGAAGTCAAAAGCTCAACATGGAATCAAAAAAAAACCATTGATGACATCTATAAATATATCCATGATGTTTCAGTTCAGCACTATGTTTTAAATAAACTAGGATATAACGTAAGTGATTGCTTCATTACTCTGCTGAATACTGACTATGTTATGGGCCCAAATATTGATTATAAGGGACTTTTTACTAGTATTAATGTCACTCAACAGGTTTTAGACTTAAACACTGAAATTTCGTCAAATATTAAGGATTTAAGGAAAACACTTGAAAATGTTCAAAATGAGCCAAATATTGATATTGGATGGCACTGTAAAAACCCATATGAATGTGATGCTCATGAGTATTGTTGGAAAACACAAAGGAATATTCCTGATTACTCAGTTTTTGATATTTTCCAGTTTAATAAAAACGCCAAGTCGTTAGCTCTATATCGAGATGGAATAACAGCGATTGAGGATATTCCTGAAGAATTTAAGTTAAGTGATGTCCAGCAGCTTCTTGTTGACACATGGAAGTATAAAAAAAATATCATTAACAAGGACTCAATCAAAGAATTTATTAACTCTATAAGTTATCCAATCTATCACTTTGATTTTGAAACATTAAATCCAGCAATCCCAAAGTTTAGTGGGATGTCACCCTATGAAAAATACCCTTTTCAGTACTCACTTCATATTGAACATGAAGATGGCAAAATAGAACATAAGGAGTTTTTAGCAGAAACTGGTTATGATCCACGCGAAGATATAACTAAAAGTATTGTTAAAAATATTCCACTTAATTCTTGCATTATGGCATACAACAGTAGTTTTGAAATGGGAGTCATAAAGAAACTTGCTAGTTTATTTCCAGTCCATAAAGATCACTTAATGAACCTTCATGATAACTTTATAGATCTTCATAATCCTTTTAAAAATAGAGATTACCTCACACCAGAGATGCATGGAAAATCAGGTTTGAAAACTGTGCTACCTATTGTTACTCCTAAAATGGAAGCCGCTTATCGCGAACTTGATATGGTTAAACATGGCGGAGATGCTATGAACATTTATAAAAAATTAGAGAACTCAAAAGATTCTCATGAAATTAAAAGATACAGATCCTCATTAAAAGCCTACTGTGAGTTAGATACCCTCGCCATGGTAGAAGTTCTAAGACAACTAAAAAAAATAATTTAATAACCCCTTATGATATAGTAATGGTAATTCTCATTTTCAATAGGACTAAAAATGTTAAATAAAATTCATGGGCTGTCTGAAATTATGCTATTTCATTGCGATATGGATAAAAAAGAATTATTTCAAACTGACCGACGAGACTATAGTGACTTAATAGATGAGAAGCTTTTAAATGAATCATCTCAAGTATTTGTTCTTAGAGAATCCTTTCAAGACAATGATTTAGTATTTGATTTTAAGATTGGTGATGGAAATGAAATTAAATGCAATGTTGAATATTCAGAAGAAAATCTATTGCCTGCCATTGAGGAAAATAAAATAAGGCTTGTCTGCTGGGAAATGCTTGAAGAAACAAACGCTTCGATTGATATTCCAGAAAACATTAATGAGTTAACTTTAAAAATCAAAGGCAATACATATGGTTGTATGGATGAATGGGGCAATAAAGCTTTTGAAGCATATTCTTTTAATGCTGGCAATGAAGATAAAAACCTTGTTTTTGAGAGTGAATCCTTTGGCAATACAGAGGAGAAATTATTTTATTTTCTTGACTCCAATGGAAATTGTGAGCAAATGGAGGGAAAGGCCTCAGCAAAAGAATATTATGAAATTTTAAGAACCTTAGGTGCAGTTTTTTAGGAGAGGGTTCAACCGATTTTTATTTAGACTATCCCTCAGAATAAAAAATTAAAATTATTTTTTTTACCACCATTTTCAATGAAACACTTAATTGCATTGCTTAGTTTTATCAAATCATCTTGAGTTGTTCCAGTTTTAATTGAAAAAGACTCAATATCCTCATCATCACCAGGAATTTGACCATTTTCATCATAATATCTAAACTGAACGGATATAACATAACTCTCTTCATCTGTGCTTAATGTAGGCCAAATTATTACACTTTTCTTACTTAATTTGCTGTCTTCGTATTCCCACGCATTAGACTCAAGAACGTCATCTTGGGATATTGTTTGCTCATCAAACCATCCTTTAATTTTAGTTAATTCTCCCGACAGGAAGTCACCTCTGTCTTTGTTGCTTTTCATGTTAACAATCCTTTTATATGTTTATGCCAGTTAAGCAATTTGAACTTTAGTATAGGCCTATGTGATTAATAAAGTTAAATTCCAGCTGATGCGAAAGGAAGAGTTCAACCAGTTATTATTAGACTAGCCTTCAGCAAGTTTTTTAATTTCTGGGTCGTTCTGCAGTTCTTCGGAGGCATATTCGAGAGCATCGCTATCCTGCTTGATCGCAGCCAAGACGATCTCCTTGTCCTTTAGAAGGGACTCTTCGGCGAACTGGAGAGCAGTGCCATTACGCTTAATCGCAGCCATGACGATCTCTTTGTCCATTATGAGGGACTCGTTTGCGTACCCTAGAGCGCGCCCATCTTGCTTAATCGCAGCCATGATGATCTCCTTGTCACTAAGTAGCGACTCGTCTGCACGCCCGAGAGCCAGCCAATTCTCCTTAACCACAGCCATGACAAACTCCCTGTCCTTTCTGAGGGACTCATCTACAAACTCAAGAGCATCACTATCCTGATTTATTGCAGCCATGACAAACTCCCTGTCCTTTTTTAGGGACTCATCTGCAAACTCAAGAGCAAAGCCATTCTTCTCGATCGCCCCCATGATAAACTCCCTATCCTTTAAAAGTGATTTGTCTGCATATTCGACAGGGGAAGCATTGTGTTCCTGATCAACTACTGCCATGATAAACTTTCCATCCTTTAGAAGTGACTCGTCTGCATATTCTAGAGCATAGTCGTTTATCCTTACAGTCGCCAAGACAAACTCCCTATCCTTAAGAAGTGACTCGTCTGCATATTCTAGAGCGGTGTAAGTCATCCTAACTGCAGCTAGGACAACCTCTTTGTCCTTTCTGAGGGACTCATCGGCATCCTTGAGAGCCAAGCCATCCTTTTTAACCGCTCCTAGGACTTCATTTCTGTCTTTGTTACCTTTCATATTCTTTCATTCATCAAGTGAATCTATAAGCTCTTGAAAATCATCTTCTGAGTCAAGAGATTTAATATTCTCCAGTTGCGAAAGAGCAAACTTATACCCATTATTTTCATTTGCTATATCGATAAAATATTCAGGTTCAAAGGTAGCAGCAAACATAAGTCGAAGATACATAGTTCGAGTCATTGTCTCGCAGACCTCTTGGAATAATTCACCTCCTATACCATCGTGGTATTCAAATTGATCAGGTTCTTCAATATCACAAAAATCTAAAGCGTTACAATAGGCAGAACTAATTTCTTCATTAAAACCCAGCTGTGCCATCATATTGCAAAAAGTTTCCTTTTGTTCATGTGTTAATTCATTGATTGTCATAAGTTATGTTCTATTTTTTTCTTCAAGAAATTCAAGGTAAGATTTTGCAATTTCTTTTAATTCTGGATCGTTCTTAAGATCTTCAGATGCATATTGATATGACATTTTTTTATTTTTTACTGCCTCAAAGACTATTTCACGATCTGCTTTTAAGCTTTCATCTGCATTTTTCAGCATATCACCAGCACTTTTTACAGCCTCAAGAATTATTTCTCGATCTACCTTCAGACTATCATCAGCATGCTCTAGAGAATAACCATTATTCTTAACAGCCTCAAGCACAACATCTCGGTCAGACTTAAGACTATCATCAGCATATTCTAAAAAAACTCCAATATATGCACTCACTCCGCCGCTAAAAGCCATCTCATCTAATTGTGCTTTATTTAGCTTAAGCGCAGCTAGAACAATTTCTTTATCTTTTTTAAGGTTGTCATCAACATGTTCTAATAAAGATCCATCTATCTGTACCATCTTAAGCATAAGTTCACGATCTTTCTTTAAACTATCGTCAGCAAAAGACAACGAGGGATAGTCCATATTTTGAATTGCTGCAAGGACTACTTCATGATCATTTTTTAGTGAGTCATCTGCTTGCTTGATTAAATTGCCATCTTTTTTGACAGCTTCCAATACTACTTCTTTATCAGCTTGCAGACTCTCAGCTGCCCAACTAAGGCTATTTGGATGACTCTTGACAGCTTCTAGCACTATTTCACGATCAGCTTTCAGATTCTCAGCTGCCCAACTGAGGCTATTTGGATGAAGCCTGACTGCCTCAAGTACGATTTCACGATCAGCTTTCAGACTCTCGTCTGCAAATTCAAGCGCACTATAAGATGAATTAACTTCATTCTGTTTCAAAGCTGCAAGAACTAATTCACGATCAGCTTTAAGCTTATCATCTGCATATTTAAGTTCATAGCCGTCATGTTGAACTGCCTCGAGAACTATTTCGAAATCAGACTTTAGACTATCGTCCACATATTCAAGTGAATAGCCATTATTTCTGAATTCTTCAATCATTAATTTGTATTCTGGAGATTTTTTATTCATGGTTCCTCATCAAAAAAAAGACTTAAACTAAAGTAAACCTAGACAATTCTTTAAGTGATTTCATGTCAGTTGAGCCACAATTACAAGTTCTTGCCATTACTTAACCTTATTTTTTATTAAATGAATACTCTTTATAAATCAAATTTTTTGGAAAAATTAAAATTTTGAACTTATATACATGTAATTTAGATATTTTGGGTCTGGATCAAAATTCATAAATTCATCAAATTTAGCATTATCTTCGGGGTAAAGTAACCACTCAAAACCTTCGCCATGATTTTTAACTATTTGCTCTTCATATAATTTAAATGAATGTTTCACCTGAGAACGAAGACTTTCTGGAGCATCTTTCATCTCAGCAATAAATCTTTTGATTCCTTTCGACGTAAAATTAGCGGGAGTAAATTTTGATTTATGCAATCCAGGAGCTAGTATCTCGCTCTCGACATCAGTGTAATAAATTTCCTTAATAGCTAGTTCATATTTTTTCTCAGAATAGTGATTAGGGAAATAATAGCGCGCTATATCTCTTGTTAATTGAAAATAGTAAGGCCAACGTTTTAAAGTTATTCCTTCACTTTCACATAGAGCATTTTTCCTTTCATCTCTTTCATGATTTGCAACCTTATCATAATGATCCGGGCCATCGTATTCGAAAGCAATCCTGTCATCTGGGAAAAATATATCTAAATGGAAACGCGCTAATTTATGTTCTGAAATATTATCCCTTTCAAGAAATATTTTAGAAACAGTCTTTAACCCAGCAACAGACATTCCACCGATTTTTTTACTCATATTTTCTCCTTTTCCTGTAAGCAACAAAAAGTAGTATTTTTTGGAATTTTTTCAAAATTAATTGTTCATCATAACTTCTACCTTTGATGCAATGGTGTCCAATTAAACTTATTTTTGAGTATTATTTTCTTTAATATATTAGCAGTTTCTTTTGCTTTTTTAAGGCACTAATTGCAGCAAGAACCATTTACTTGTCAATTAAAAAGGATTCAACAGTAGGATTTTGCTTTAACGCAGCCATAATGATATCATTGTCCTTGTGGAGCGACTCATCTGAGTGCTCTATTGCCCAACCATGCTTCTTGACGGCTGCCATGACTATCTCCTTATCTTTTTTAAGGGACTCGTCAGCCTCCCTCAAAGCCAAACCCATCTGTTTGACAGCCTCCATGACGATCTCTTTGTCTTTTTTAAGGGATTCGTCTGCACACTGGAGAGCCATGCCATAGTTCTTTACTGCGGCCATGACAATCTCTTTGTCTTTTTTAAGCGACTCGTCGGCTTCACTCAAAGCCCAGCCATCTTCTTTCACCGCCGCCATGACTTCATCTCTGTCTTTATTATCTTTGATGCTATCTCTCCCTTTCCTTATCCTGTATTTGTCATGAAATATTGCTTTTTTAAATTTTTTCTCAAATTAATTCTACACCATAACTACAAGTTATCACACCAGTTTGGCATTATATTGTCTCCAAAATTTAAAAAATGAATCCAGTATTTTTAATAAAATATTACTTTGTGAAATTTTTCACAGCTTCATTATATTGCATAACTATTGTTTCACGGCCTTCCTTGGGATTATAGCTACCATCATCGTCAATATAGGCATATGTGTATGCTTCTTCATTATCCATATTAAAATAACCAGTGTTATATTCACCTTCGTAATATCCTTGATTTATGAGTTCACCATTGCTTGGAAATATTGCATAAAATCCATAATCATCCATCGATAAGAACAAACCGTTTAAATCATCTGCTGAAATTTCATTTATTAAGAATATATAAATTCCACCAAGCATTTCAGAATTTTGAATTACATTTGTCCACTCTTCTAATTCATGTAAATCTTTACCATCACTAACTAGAATCTTTTCTCCAATGAGGATCTTTTCTCCAAAGAACACTTCAGCTTTTTCTTTAAAATCGTCAACGAAATTTTTAATTGCAACATTTACAAGATTTCTATATTCTGGAACCTCATCATAAAATTCATCTTCAAGAGTAAAATCGCCATAAGGAAAGAACACTGCAGAGCCATTCTTTTTCTTTACTATATCTTCTTCTTGTATTTCTCTGTCTTCTGTTTCTGACAAAAAATTATGTAATTCTTTAATTAACTCATCTTTACCTTCCGGGGTCCCCTGAAAGGATTGGCCGTTGCTAAATATGATTTCAAGTCGAAGCTCACCACCTCCACTAGCATCATTTGCAGTAAGTTCAACACCTGAATAATCCTGGCGTGTTAAAACTGCTTCGTCCTTGAATGATTTAAACTCAAAACAGATATTATTGAAATTCTCGTTTTTAGTGAGAACATAGTCTGCATGGTCATAGTAATAGTAGAATAGGAAAACAACCTCGCCTTTCTTTGGATTTTCAACTAATCTCCCTTTATTTTCAGAAGTCCAGTTGGAAATATCCACATCTGGTCCCTCCATTTCAAGATAATCTAAGTCTGAGTGTGGGTTTTTATAGTGGCCTAGTTTTCCAAGAACCAGATGCGCTGTTGAATCGCTCTCCCCACCTGAAATGACATCGTCAATTGCGTCACTTATTTTTTCAATAGAATTTAAATCATCTACCTCAACAGTTAAATCATAATAGGTCAATTCTGGACAAGTAAAACAGGCTTCTGACCACTCATTTTTTAAATTTTTTTCTTTAATAATTAACTCTCCTTTACCCTAATTTATTTTTTAACTTCTTGATAACCCTTCTTTATTTTTCCATCAGCTTGCTTTTTTGCTTGCTTTTGAGCAGCCTCAGAAGAATTCATCTCTTTGACTGAGGATTGTCCATTAGTACCGAGCTTGCCATATAAGACAGTGATAGTGCTGCCGGATACAGAAATCTCCCAAAACTTCTTAGAATTGGCATCCTTAAATTCAAAGTAGCGGGAGTTAGGATCTACTGATTCTAAAATATTTTGATTTTTTTGAATCAAATTAAGTAGTTCTTTTTTTGTAAATACAACTTCATTATTTTTATATGTGCCAGCATCAGAATCAGAATCCAATTTTAATTCGATTTTTTCAAAGAAAAGACTTATTGAAACTGGCTCATGCTCATGACTCCAATCACAATCTTCTGAATCTAGCGCTTCATAATCTTCAAATTCATCATAGTCATAATCAATGGAGCTGCCTTCACCAGAAAAGTTATCAATAGATTCTGGAATAAATTGTGACCAGCTATTTTCCATAAAACTCGCTATGAAGTCCTTCATTGGAAACGGCCCTGAGTTGTTCAAATTATGGTTTTCAGCCTCTATATCAGAAAAATAGATATCGCCACTCAAATAATTAGTATTATAAGAATTACCTTCTTTTTCTGTTCCATCTTCAAAGAAATAATTTGCAGTCATAGTTTCAATTTCTCTTACTTTTCTGAGATAAATAGAGAGTTTAATAATTTGTTGCTCAGGCAATTGATTTTTTAAATTACTTTCCATGAGTTACTCCTGTATTCATAACGAAATATTGCTTTTTTAAATTTTTCTCAAATTAATTCTACTCCATAACTACAAATTCATTACAGTTTAATTTTTGGGAAGATATCCAAGCACATTATTTATAAGAGAAAATATCTATAGAAAAATTATCCTTTTTAGCTAGACTATTCATAAGAGATAGTTTCGATTTTGATAGTGTATCTTTTGACCAGACAACGACTTTACTAAATTTCTTTTGATTTGCGTCATCAACCATTCGTATCCACTCTGTTTGCTCTTTAGAAGCTTTTGATTTTGGCGCTTTTTCAATATAGAATTTAGTAACATACCACTTATTATCTTCACAAATATCTGCAAGTTTATAAATCTGATTATCTTTAGCTTGACCCGATGGAATGGCATCAACATAAACTGCAACATCTAATAACGAATCGGATGGTCGTGAGTAATCATAAGGATTAGTTTCATCAACAAATGAAGAAGCAATATTTTCTATATGCATTTGTATCTCTTCTTGGCTTAAAACAGGCGCTTTAAAATTAATTTTTTCTAATATTATTTCAACAAATTTTTTGAAAGGACTAGGTCCTAATTTGTATTCATTTATAACTATTGAGCATTCGTCAGCATAATCCTGGGGTGGCCGATAAGTTTCCAAAAACCAACTAAGAAAACAACCAAAACCAAGAAGGTCAGATTTAATTGTGACAGTATTACTCTGCATATCATCATTATGTATATAAGGCCTAGTACTCATCCATTGCTTAGCATGGTTTTTAATCTGCAATAAAGATGGCTCAAAATCTATTAGGTTTAGTCTACTGTTTGAATATATTATATTTTTTCGATTAATATCCCCGTGAACGAAGCCTATGGCATGAAGCCTATCAAGAGATTGTGCAAATTCCTTGGCAAGTGTGAGTTTTTTTTCAAAGGGCTCAATTTTGTCTAGCCGCTCATCCTTTGCCAATTTATTTTGTCTCATAATTAGCAAATCATTTTCATAGGTATAACTTATCTCAGGAATAAAATTCATAGAAGAAGAAAGTTCAACTATTTGACTTAACCTTAAATCAAGATCTTTTGCACTATCAAGGAGATTTTCTTTTTTGTAAATTTTATAAAGAATTTTATTCTTTTGATCAAACCAATGAACTCGTCCAGTTTCTTGAATTCTATTTGTTTGCTTTTTATTTAAAATCATAAATATTATTTATTTTTAATAATTTATTATGATAATTCCTTAATAGCATGGTTATAAGTTTTTAAAAGTTCGTCATAATATGGCTTTTCCTCATTTTGCTTATAACTACCATCTTCATTGGCAAAACCAATAATATAGTTATCTTCAGGAACCCAATCAGCAAAATAACCTGTATCGTGCTCACCCCAATCATATAACTGAGTTACGAGCTCAACATGATTTGGAAATATTGCCATAAATTGTCCAAACTTTGGCATATCCAAAAATATATCATTAAGCTCACTTGCATCTATTTCCTTATTTATTGGAATAAATAGGCAAACGTTATCCCAATCGTCAAAATTAGCCTCTATTAAATTTGCATTTAATTCATGGAGTTCTAGATCACCTCTCACACCAGATCCGGCTTCATTTGCTAAAACTTTTTCACCAACAAATCCATCTAGCTTGTTTCTAAAATCTTCAACAAAATTCATCATATGATTTACAGTAAATTCTTTGGCTTTCTGTGTAAGGTTGCCATCTTTATCAAATCCTGCATCGTCCCAATCATCTAATTCAATTCGTATGTTATCCGTTCGAACTACAACTATTATGCTCATAACTTTTCTCCTATTTTTTTTAAAAATTCTTGTGAACTAACATATTTGAAGAATTAGTAACCGTATCTCCATTAATATTAAAATCTTTTGTCCCGTATGATACTTTGTAGAGAATTTTATGACCCTGAATTACCTGATAATGAAATTTTAATTTTTCAATTATTAATTCATTTCCTTCTTCAGCAATTAATTCATCTAAATAATATATTCCTTTTTCAAATGCATGTCCAATAAAAATTGGCTTATTATCAAGACCTTTGTCTTTATTTTTGGGCTTACTAATACAATCTATTTTGATTTTGAATAAACTTTTAAAATCAAAATCAAACTCCTTTCGAGAACTCTCGAGGCCATTTATATCTGTCTGGATAATAGAAAAATTTATATTATTTCTATCGTTTATAAGGGGGCCGTTGGCATGTGCAACATCATCAATTTCAAACCAATCTTGTTCTATTAGGGCACTTTTAGGAATACCTTCATTGTTGTGATCAAAGACATTTAAATATTCACTTAAGTCATCAGCATTTTTAGACCAATAACTATATTGCGATTCAGATATTGTACCTATAACAGATTCACTTCCATAAGGCCCAAATTCAAGATTATAAAATTTCACTCAATATTGAAATTTAAATTCCATTCATACTGAATATCATAAATGTAATCCTTAGAAGCCCCATCACTATAACATTCTATGTATCCATCTTTATTTGAACGAGAGCTTTTTAAGAAATTCCGTCCTTCCTTAGAAAGTCCAATCATATTTCCCTCATCGTCATACTCTTCAAAATCACTTCTTACTCCCTCAAGATTTGTATAAATATTAGCTACATCTTGATAGTCCCCAAGTAATAAAGTTTCAAATTCATCATAATCATCAGAAACAGAAACCTCATGGTCTTCGTTAACATAAAATAGACCACCGCCACCTCTATTACCAGAGAACGCTCCGCAGACTTCCTTATTTATTTCAACATAGACCATATTCACTAGAATTTCATCATTTTGTGCAATCAATATTCGATATGTTTTGTCGCTTGAAGTTTTTGCACTATTTTTAGATTTTGAAGAAACTTTTCCTTTAGAAGAAGGCTTGTTTGATTGAGCTTTTTTTTGAGGCTTTTCCTTTTTAACTGATGAAGATTTATTTGAAACAGAAGTTTTCTTTTTACCTCTAAATCTTCTTCTTAAGAATGGTATCAACGCTATGACACCTATGCCCATTAATATAGAATCATTTTCGGAGAATCCAATAGCAACAAAAAGAATTCCAAATAGCGTAATTATAAGTCTAAATAAACCTTTAACAAATTTCATATTTTTTAGGTTTTAAGTTTAAAAAATAATTCTACATTAAATATTTAGCCTTCAGAAGCCTTTATTAAGATTGGATCATTTTGTAAATTATCAGATGCATGATTAATTGCATCAGGATTTTGTTTGATTGCAGCT
>TARA_B110000008_G_scaffold136203_1_pt1 | contig 13760 bp, 16 predicted proteins | sample TARA_B110000008 | Tara Oceans TARA_B110000008 (sample SAMEA4396496) | marine metagenome | biome: Westerlies Biome; feature: [DCM] deep chlorophyll maximum layer (ENVO:01000326); material: water (ENVO:00002006), including particulate matter (ENVO:01000060) such as... | depth 40 m
AAAATTGAACAAGGAATGTTTTTTACTGTAGAGCCAATGATTAACATAGGAAAGTACGATGTAAGAATGTTAAATGATGGATGGACCGCAGTAACAAAAGACAAGACCTTATCTGCTCAATTTGAGCATAGCATCGGTGTCACACAAGATGGACACGAGATTTTTACAAAATCACCTGCAGGCCTTGATAAACCATAAATAAAAGCTTAAAAGTTCATTATGATCCCGCGTTATTCAAGAACTCCCATGAAAGAAGTATGGAGCTCTAAAACTAAATTTCAAATTTGGCTCGATATAGAACTATATGCCTGTGAGGCTATGGAAAAGTTGGGAACGGTCCCGAAGGGAACATCTAGAAAAATAAGAGCTAAAGCAAAAATAAATGAAAAACGAATAGATAAGATTGAACGTGAAGTAAAGCATGACGTCATTGCTTTTTTAACATCTATTGCTGAATATGCAGGTAAGCCTGCCCGATTTCTTCATCAAGGATTAACGTCATCTGACATTCTAGATACGGCATTTAATGTACAATTAATGAAATCTGCTAAAATCATTAATACCGAACTTACTAATCTAATAAAGTCTCTTAAAAAAATATCCCTTAAACATAAAAATACTCCTTGCATCGGCAGAAGTCATGGAATTCATGCTGAGCCAACCACATTTGGAGTAAAAATGGCTTCTTTTTACAAAGAATTTGAGCGCAATCAAAAGCGTTTTGAATTAGCTACAAAAGAAATTTCTTTTTGTGCAATTTCAGGTGCCGTCGGAAACTATGCTAATATAGATCCACGTGTAGAGCAATTTGTTGCTAAGAAACTTGGAATGAGTTGTGAACCTATCTCGACACAAATAATACCTCGTGACCGCCATGCTGTTTATTTTTCTATACTCGGAATTATTGCAAGTTCAATAGAGAGACTTGCAACTGAAATTAGACACCTTCAAAGAACTGAAGTTCTTGAAGTGGAAGAATTCTTTTCAAAAGGACAGAAAGGATCCTCTGCTATGCCTCATAAAAGAAATCCAGTCCTTTCAGAAAACTTAACTGGAATTTCAAGGTTAATTAGAAGTTATGTAATTCCTGCTATGGAGAATATTACTTTATGGCATGAGAGAGATATATCTCATTCAAGTGTTGAGCGTATGATGGCTCCAGATGCAAATGTACTTACTGATTTTAGTCTTGCGCGAATGACAAATATTATCTCGAACCTAGTAGTATACCCAAAAAATATGCTCTCTAACCTAAACAAACTAAATAAGCTTCCAATGTCTGAAGGTTTAATGCTGGCTCTGACTCAAAAGGGCATGCCAAGAGAAAAAGCTTATAAAATGATACAAAGAAATGCTATGAAAGTTTGGAAAACTGGAGAAGATTTTTCAACTCTCTTAACAAAAGATAAAGAAGTAAGTCAACATTTGAGTAAAAAAGAAATTAATCAGATCCTAGATATCAATCATTCAATAAAAAAAACTAATCAAATTTTTAAAAAGATTTTTAAGAAATAGAAATCATTAATAAGGCAACTAAACTTAATCCAACGAGCATTACGATAATCTCATTAGCGTCAGTCATCGTCATGAATGCTCTTGGTGTGTCTTTCTTTTTTCTGCTTTGAGAAGTAACTTTTAAATTCTTTTTAACACCTTTCTTTTTTACTACTTTCTTTCTCGATAGTTTTTTTTTCTGCCCAGTAGTTTTTTTTATAATAGAAGCTTTTTTTGTTTTTGAAGATTTACTCTTTTTTTTAGACATTGATACTTAGTATTTATATACTGTCTTTCCCAATAATTTCTTCCTTTGCCTGAAGTAAAAATTGATCCATATATTGGCGTAGTTCGTCGTCCGAAATCTGAATACTCTTCTCATCAAGATCTTTTCTTACCTTACGAAACACATCCATATCCCCTGCTTCCTCTAGATCAGACTTCACAACTTCATTGCAATAATCTTGAACAGCTGGACCTGATAAGCCAAGCTTTTCAGCAGCCCATACACCTAAATATTTATTTCTACGAGCGAGAATTTTAAATTCAAGTTCTTGATCTCTGGCAAATTTGCCTTCGTAACCTTTTTTGCGTTCGTCGAGTTTTTTCATAATAATAGTTATTAAATATTGTTTAATTTTGATATATTAACTCTATCTCAACATTTAAAAAAGTCATTAAATAAAATATGCCGACTAAAAAAGTTCTTTATGAAGGAAAGGCCAAACAATTAATCAAAGGCCCCAATAAGGATACGTTAATTCAGATTTTTAAAGATGATGCAACTGCTTACAATAAGAAAAAACACAAAATCTTTGAAAGTAAAGGGGTTCTTAATAATAAAATTTCGGAACATATCATGCTCCTTTTGGCTACAAAAAAAATCCCTACTCATTTTGTTAAGAGAATAAATGACCGAGAACAGTTGATAAAAAAATGTGAGATTATTCCAATAGAGTTTGTTGTAAGAAATGTTGCTTCTGGATCTATATGCAGCAGACTTGGGATTAAAGATGGCTTGAAACTCAAGAAGCCACTTTTAGAGTATTACTTAAAAGAAGACTCTTTGGATGACCCAATAGTTTCAAGAGATCATTTGGAACTCTTTGGCTGGGCAACTAAAAAGGAGATAGAAAAAATTGATCGGATGAGTCTTAAAATTAATCATTGCCTAATTAATCACTTTAAGAAAAAGGGAATAACTCTGGTAGATTTTAAAATTGAATTTGGAAGACTATCTTCAAATAAGAAAAAAATTGTATTGGCTGATGAGATAAGCCCTGATTCATGCAGACTTTGGGACAGCAAATCTAAAACCAAACTTGATAAAGATGTATTTAGAAAAGGTCTTGGAAATTTAATCGATGCATATGAAGAAGTTGCCTCACGGTTAGGAATCGTGCATTAAAGGATATGCTCGCAAAAATACATATTACCTTAAAAAAAGATGTTTTAGATCCTCAGGGAAAAGTTGTTGCTAACTCGTTGAATACTCTAGGATTTGAAACTGTTCAAGATGTTCGTCAAGGAAAATATATAGAAGTAACAATTGACGAAGAAGATACAGATATTGCAAAGCAAAAGCTAAATCAGATGTGTGAAAAACTTCTAGCAAATTTAGTGATCGAAGACTATTCAGTTGAGATTGAATAACAATAAATGAAATCAAAAGTTATTGTTTTTCCAGGATCAAATTGTGACAGAGATGTCGCCGTAGCAATTAAACAGATTTCTGGATCAGAACCTCAAATGGTTTGGCACAAGGAGACCTCTCTTAGCAATTCAGACCTAATTATTGTGCCTGGCGGATTCTCATATGGAGATTATTTAAGATGTGGCGCAATTGCCTCAACTTCTCCAATTATTAATGAAGTCGTAAAAAAAGCAAACGAAGGGGTTCCAGTCATTGGTATATGTAATGGTTTTCAAATTCTGATAGAAACGTCTTTACTTGATGGAGCATTAATCAGAAATAATTCTCTAAGCTTCATATGTAGAGACGTCTATATAAAATCTGAAAATCAAACATCGATATTTACAAAAAAAACGAATATTGCAAAAATGCCTATTGCTCATAATGAAGGAAACTACTTTGCCTCTGATGAAACTCTGAAAAAAATTGTCGGCAATGATCAAGTTGCTTTTAAATATTGCAACCAAGAAGGAGAGGTTACTTCTCAGTCAAATCCAAACGGATCATTAGAAAATATCGCTGGAATACTTAATGATAGAAAAAATGTACTTGGATTGATGCCACATCCTGAAAGAGCCGCTGAGTCAGCCTTAGGCTGTGAAGATGGTAAGTATATCTTTGAAAGTATACTTTCATAATGAGCATTTCTAATTGGAAATATAATACCGAGCAGTCACTAGTTGAAAATCATGGCCTGAAACATGATGAATTTGAAAGCATTGTAGAAGGTCTTGGACGTGAACCAAATTTAACTGAGCTAGGAATCTTCTCAGCAATGTGGAATGAGCATTGTTCTTATAAATCGTCAAAATATTGGCTAAAAAAACTTCCAACTTCTGGTGATAGAGTGGTTCAAGGTCCTGGAGAAAATGCGGGTGTTATTGATATTGATGATGGAGACGTTGCAGTATTTAAAATGGAAAGTCATAACCACCCCTCTTTTATTGAACCCTATCAAGGCGCTGCAACTGGTGTTGGTGGAATACTAAGAGATGTATTCACAATGGGAGCAAGACCTGTAGCTAATTTAAATGCATTGAGATTTGGTGAAATAGATCACCCTAAAACAAAACATCTTTTATCGGGAGTCGTTGAAGGTATTGGAGGCTATGGAAATTGTATTGGTATTCCAACTGTTGGTGGAGAAGTTAATTTCCACCCTTCTTATAATGGGAATATTTTAGTCAATGCTATGACTGTTGGAATAGCCAAAAAAGATAAAATTTTTTATTCAGCTGCAGCAGGCATTGGTAATCCAGTTGTTTACGTTGGCTCAAAAACAGGAAGAGATGGAATCCACGGAGCAACAATGGCATCTGCTGAATTTGACGATGACTCTGAAGATAAAAAACCAACTGTACAAGTTGGGGATCCATTTACTGAAAAATTACTATTGGAAGCATGTCTTGAGCTAATGAAGGAAGAAGCAATTATTGCAATTCAGGATATGGGTGCTGCTGGATTAACATCATCATCAATTGAGATGGCTTCAAAAGGTAATGTCGGACTCGAAATTGACTTAACAAAAGTTCCCATGCGAGCACAAAATATGACAGCCTATGAGTTAATGCTTTCAGAAAGTCAGGAACGAATGTTAATGGTTATTGATCCGACTAAAGAGAGTCTAGCACGAAATATATTTAGAAAATGGGATCTAGAGTTTGAAGTTATTGGAAAAGTTACAGATACTAAAAATTTAGTGCTCAATATGAATGGTAAAGAAGAGGCTTGTATTCCAATAAATATTTTAGTTGAGGATGCTCCTGAATACCAAAGAGATTATATTATTAGAGAGCCATCAAAAAGAATTAAAATTATTCAAGATCAATTTGATCAAAAAACAATCATACCTGATTTAATCGAAATGATTAGTCATCCAAATTTATGTAGCCGTAAATGGATATGGGAACAGTATGACCATATGGTTATGGCGGATACTATTGTAAGGCCTGGATCTGATGCAGCGGTTGTGAGAGTTCATGGAACTAATAAAGGAATTGCAATTAGCACTGATTGTTCTCCTATCTATTGTAAACACAATTCGTTTGAAGGTGGAAAGCATGCGATAGTTGAAACATGGAGAAATATCATTGCATCTGGTGCTTTGCCTATTGCCGTAACGGACTGTATGAATTTTGGAAATCCTGAAAAGCCAGAAATAATGGGAGAATTTGTAGAGTGCATAAGAGGAATGGCAGAGTCGTGTAGCTACTTAAATTACCCTGTAATTTCAGGCAATGTTTCACTTTACAATGAAACAAATGGTGTTGGGATTTATCCAACGCCTGCAATTGGAGGTGTTGGGCTCATAAAAGATTTATCTAAGACAATGACAATTGGCTTGAAGAATGAAGGCAATATTATTTGTGTCATTGGTGAAACGAGTGGACATTTAAATATGTCTCAATATTTATCAATCATAAAAAATAAAGAAGAAGGCAGTGTTCCTGAAATTAACTTAGAAACTGAAAAGAAAAATGGAATGTTTGTTCTAGATTGTATTGAAGGGCATTTAACTCTATCTGTTCATGATATAGGTGAAGGTGGATTATTAATAGCAATGTCTGAAATGTGTATGGCGGGTAACCTTGGTGTACAGATTGAAGTAAAAAAAGAATTTCTTCATGCATATTTATTTGGTGAAGATCAAGGCCGTTATTTAATCGAAGTGAGTGAGAAAAATTATGAAAAAGTAATTGCTCTTGCAAAAGATAACTCAGTTCATATTGAAAAGCTTGGTTTTGTAGGAGGAACTGATTTAAAAATCAATCATTTAAATAAAGTATCAATTGCTCAATTAGTAGAAAAAAATTCGGAATTTTTTGAGAAATATACGGGTGAGTAAAATCACTGATATCAACTTACTTATTGGTCGAATTATAATAGGCTTATATTTCTTACTTCCTGGAGCCATTGCAAAAATATTTAATTATGAGTTTATATTTAATTATATGCTTGATCATGACGTTCCCATGACGAACGTTGCACTTATTCTGACTATAGTAATTCAGTTTATTTGCTCAATTTCAATTATCTTAGGATGGCACTCTAAAGTTTCAGCATTTATTCTTGCAGTATTAACGATTATTATAAATTATTATATGCATGATTTTTGGGATATGTCTGCTGGGTTGCAACAAGAACATGAACTACAAAACTTTATAAAAAATACTGGGATTATTGCTGGCCTACTAATTTTATCTGCAGTACATCCAGGTAAATATAGTATTAAAAATTAATTAATCGTCTAAGCCGTCAGAAAATATCTTTAGTTTCCTCATTCTTAATACAAAGATAGATATTGCAATTAGCAAAATTGCTCCACCTTCATAGAGAAGATAGCTTGGATCACCAGACTTACCTTGCAAAATAATAAAACGAGCAAGAGCAGTGATTGCAATAAATAATGGAATACTTATTCTAATGCGATCCAAGGTCCAATATTCTCGAGCCATCTGAATAACCTCAAGATAGATAAATAAAAGTAAAAGATCCGCCAAAGTAATTGTCATTGCCAAATACATAGCGTGGAATTCTTTACCAATTGAAAAAACAGTTGCTATAAGAATTGCTACAACCATTACTTTTTCAAGATATTTAATATTTTGAATCACTGCCCTTATATTATAAGAGATAATTTTCTATGCAATACAGATTAATTCCATAAAACCTTAATTTTTATAACTTATAATGTTGAAATCTTTTGTAGAATGATTAATTGTTACTTCTATTATGCCAATGGAACAGAAAGAAATTGAAAGTTTAATCAAGGTTTCAATACCAGATGCCGAGGTAACAATTACTGACCTTGCAGGAGATAACAATCATTTTTCTGCTCACATTACTTCTTCTTTATTTGATGGAAAAACAAGAATTCAACAACATAAAATGGTGTATGATGCTTTAGAAGGAAGAATGGGTGGTATTCTTCACGCGCTCTCTCTTAAAACTACAGTAAAAAAGGATTAAATTATGAATGATCATGTATCTGAAAGTATACAATCTACAATAGACAGCAATGATGTTGTTTTATTTATGAAAGGGAGTAAAGAGATGCCACAATGTGGCTTTTCAAATGCAGTAGTAAATGCACTATCGTATTTAGATGTGAAATTTGAAGATGTTGACGTACTTCAAAATGAAGAAATTCGTGAAGGTATTAAAGTATTTAGTGATTGGCCAACAATACCTCAGCTATATGTAAAAGGTGAATTTATTGGAGGCTGTGACATTGTAAAAGAAATGTTTGAGACTGGAGAATTGTCTCAATTATTCACTGAAAAAGAAATTGCTCACACGAAAAAAGATTAAGATTTTATTAAATACGCTCTCGTATCATTAAAAACTTTTAGACCTCGATCAATAATTTTAGACTGCCATACTTGATCATCAGGATTAAAAGTGCGCATCAATTTCATTCTTGACCAATGCTTTAGTAAGTCTTCATCTCCTTTGAGTGAGCTATTTTGTGTCCACATATTTTCAGCTCTCAAATTTTTGAATACTGTTGTTGGAGGAAAGGTACCAAACTCCTGTGTTACATATATCCATTTTATATCTGAAAAGAAATTTGTTATTCCGCTGTGGAGATCACCTTTGATTTTGTACCCAATTCCTTTATCTGGATCTAAAGGAGCAACATGATCTTGATAAATATTCTTCAAAACATCGTAGTCTTCTTTATTTATTGTATCTGGAATTAAAATTGTATCATATCCAGAAGGTCCTAGCCCCGTATGAAGGTCAACTGCGACTGCTTCTTTTACTTGAGTGATATTATTTTTTAACCAATTCATTATTAATGCAGGTCCTTTCTGCATCTCTTTTCCTCCAAATTGAATACTGTCAGATCTTTGGTATTGGCCTTGAGCAATCCATTGTTTTAGGTTTCTAAATCCATATTTTACAAGATAAAGAGCTCCTTTGAGATAGAAAGAAAAGTCATATTTATTTGGAATTTTCGATGGATTTAAAAAATTATTAATCCTTTCATAACCATCTGGTTCACCGTGAAACTCAGATTTTTCATTTAGAAAATTACGGTTGAGGTCAACATTATTTTCATTCACTCTTCGAAGCCATGCCATGCCATATGGATTAATTATATGAATGAATATTATACAATGTGTATCAAATGGTGCTTCATTACTGATAAGATCTAAAACTGATAACTGTATTGCTGATCCTGCAAATCCCTCTACTCCATGAATTCCAGAGGTATATAAAAACATTTTTTCAGATTGAATTGATCCAACAATAGCAATATCAATAATAAGTTCTTCAGAAAATGGTCCACAATGATCTAAATTTAATTGTTCGTGTACAACATTATGACCAAGTATTTTTAGATTAGATATTTGCTCTCTAAAACGAGAGGAAGCTTCATTATAATTTTTTGAAAACCAATGCGATGGACTCATTGGTTGCTGTAATTACCTTGAGTAATACTCGATTACTAAATTGGGTTGCATCTCAGCAGCATAAGGGACTTCAGCAAATTGTGGAACTCGAATAAATGTCGAAGATAGTTTCTTTTCATCAAGCGTTATGTATCCAGGGATATCTCTCTCTTGGTTTTTTTGAGCTTCAATAACAACGGCCATAGCTTTAGATTTATCTTTTACTTCAACTACATCACCTTCATTTAAAAGGTAGCTAGCTATATTAACTCTTTTACCATTTACTTTAACGTGACCATGATTAATAAATTGTCTCGCTGCAAAAACTGTTTGAACAAACTTAGATCTATATACCACTGTATCCAATCGTCTTTCTAAAAGACCAATTAAATTTTCACCAGAGTCTCCTTTTTGTCTTAAGGCTTCATGATAACAATTCCGAAACTGTCTTTCATTTAGATTTCCATAATAACCCTTGAGCATTTGTTTTGCATGAAGTTGAACCCCGTAGTCAGATAATTTTCCAGCATGCTTTTGACCATGTTGACCAGGTCTATATTTTCTAAGATTGAATGGGCTTTTTGGTCGACCCCATAGGTTAACGCTTAATCTTCGATCAATTTTGTGTTTTTGTGTTATACGTTTCGACATAGATAATTCGAGGATTTATAGTGTTTTTAGCATGATTGTCAAATGAGAAAGCTATATTTTTCCCGTTTTCTCATACTTAGTTAAAGCAGTAATAATACCCCTTAAAGTCTGCACTTCTCGACCACTTAAATTGGCCCTATGGAATAAATTTCTTATATTTTGCTTCATTTTATCCATTTTTTCTGTTGGTTCAAAAAAACCTCTCTCTTCTAGTTCTAGCTCTAAATGACTAAAAAAATTTAAAAGTTCACTGTTATTAACTTCATTGTCTAGATTATTTATAGATATATCAGTATTTTTATTTATTGACCTGAATAGAGAATAACAAAAAACTGTCACAGCGTGAGATAAATTTAAAGAAGAAAAATTATCATCTGTATTTATTGTTACGCATTTTGATACAAGAGAAATATGTTCATTTGTTAATCCAGATGCTTCGCCACCAAAAACAATACCTATTTTCTGATTTTTTGGTTTGAGAATTATTTCATCAATGAGTTTTTCATTAGAAACTATTTCTTTGTTCATGTCTCTTCGCCTTGCTGTAAAAGCAACCGAGTAATCAATATCAGATAACGCTTCTTTTAAATCCTCATAAACTTTAGCATTGTCAATAATACTATGTGAGTCAACTGCGACTGCATGTGCTTTTTCAGAAGGCCATTCTAATTTGGGACTTACTATTTTCAAATCCTCTATACCAAAATTAAACATTGCTCTTGATGAAAGACCAACATTTTCAGGAAGTTGTGTATCAACGAGGATAATCGATATATTTGACTGACTCATGAATTACTTTAATGGAGCTGTATTTTCTTTCATCAGTTTGTATTCAAAGCTATCTAATAATGCTCTAAAAGATGCCTCAATAATATTTTCTGAAACCCCAATAGTATACCAACTTTTTTGATTCTTATCTGCACATTCAATCGACACTCTTGTGATAGCATCTGTTCCAGTATTTAAAATTCTAACTTTATAATCGATTAATGATAAATCTTTAATAACATCTGAATATCCACTAGATTCAAAATTGTTTCTTAAAGCCTTATCTAAAGCATTCACTGGTCCCACTCCTGATCCAGTCCCAATAATTTCTTCTGACCCTATTTTTAATTTCACTTCAGCACTAGACATTGTTTCGCCTTCACTACCAGAATTTTCAACTTTTACGCTAAAATTTTGTACAGAAAAAAACTCAGGTATTTCAAGAAGAACTTTTTTTACCAAAAGTTCAAATGAAGCATCAGCGCCATCATAAGAATAGCCATTAAACTCTCTTTCCTTTACACGATCTAATATCTTTTGAACGGTCTTGTCATCTTCATTAAATTTAATACCAGCAGACTTAAGTCTTGATATAATATTCGATTTACCGGCCTGCTCAGAAATAATTATCTGCCGTGAATTTCCAATTAAGTCAGGATTAATATGTTCATATGTTTTCGGATCTTTATTGACAGCTGAGACATGCAGCCCACCTTTATGAGCAAAAGCTGATGAACCCACATATGGCGCAGTTCTATTAGGAACCTTATTTAAAATTTCATCAAGCAACCTAGATAATTCAGTAAGATGAACAAGTTTGGATTTATCAATACTCACTTCATAAAACTCTGCATACTCATCCTTAAGCATCAAAGTTGGAAGTATTGAAATTAAATTTGCGTTACCACACCTTTCTCCAAGACCGTTTATAGTACCCTGAATTTGTCTAACACCTGATCGGATTGCAGATAAAGTATTCGCAACAGCATTACCTGTATCATTATGAGCATGAATACCTAAATTATTAGAAGGTATTACATCCCTAACTTTATTAACTATATTTTCAATTTCGTGTGGAAGTGTTCCACCGTTTGTATCACATAAAACAATCCATCTTGCTCCAGCATCATAAGCAGATTTTAGGCACGACAACGCATAGTCTGGATTAGACTTGAATCCGTCAAAAAAATGCTCTGCATCAAAGTGAACTTCATTTCTTTGTGATGCCAAAAATTCAACTGACTGCTTTATGTTATCTAGGTTTTCTTCATTCGATATTTCAAGAGCTACATCAACATGAAAGTCCCAAGATTTACCAACAATACAAATAGAATCTGCACTCGTATTTATCAGACCGGCTAACCCAGGATCATTTTCAGCGCTACGCCCTGATCGCTTTGTCATTCCAAAGGCAGTAAATTTTGAGGACTTGAATTTTAAATCTTCATTAAAAAACTGAGTATCAGTACTATTTGCACCAGGCCAGCCACCCTCAATATAATCTACGCCAATCTCATCTAATTTATGAGCTAGTTGTTTCTTTTCATCAACATTAAAATCAACACCGTGCGTCTGCGCCCCATCCCTCAATGTAGTATCAAATATGTATATTTTTTCTTTCATTTAATTCTTTTGTTTCCACGTAGTTTTGCCATCTTTATCTTCAAGGATAATTCCTAGTTCATCTAATTGATCTCTAATCTTATCGGCATCACTATAATTTCCTTGTTCTCTTAATAAGTTTCTTTTCCCAATTAATTCGTTTATCTTAATCTCATCCAAATTATTTTCACGAACATTCCACTCCATCCATTCCTTTGGTGAAGATAACATTAAACCAAGTAGTCGGGCTGAATTTATAAATTTCTTGATACTTAGTACATCTTCTTTTGTACAATTCTTGAACAATTGGTGAAGCTCACTGATTGCCTTTGGAGTATTTATATCATCTTTTAAAGCTGACAAAATACTTTCATCAACGAAATCTTCATCAACTTTAGAAATTTCAATATCTAAGAAAAATGAAAACCATTTATTCAGTATTTTCTTTGACTCCAATAAACTATTTTCAGTCCAGTTTAGCGGCTGCCGATAATGCGTCATCAACATCGCTAGTCTAATAACTTCACCATGATATCTATCTTTAAGTTCATTGACAGTAATGAAATTACCCTCCGATTTTGACATTTTATTGCCTTCAACAGTCAAAAAGCCATTATGAAGCCAATAATTTGCGAATTTTTTTTCATGGCAACATTCACTTTGAGCAATTTCATTTTCATGATGAGGAAAGATTAAATCTTGACCCCCTCCATGGATGTCAAATGTATCCCCTAAATATTTTTTACTCATAGCTGAACATTCTATATGCCAACCAGGTCTACCTTTGCCCCAGGGACTTTCCCAACCAGGCTCATTATCTTTTGAAGGTTTCCATAATATAAAGTCAGATGCCTCTTTTTTAAAATCTTCAATATCTACTCTTGCTCCAGCGATCAATTCATCAATATTTTTTCCAGATAATTTTCCATATTGATCATACTTTGATGAAGAAAATAAAACGTTTCCATCAATTTCATAAGCAAAACCTTTAACAATCAAGGTCTCAATCATTTCAACCATTTCATTAATATGGTCTGTAGCCTTTGGTTCAATTGTAGGAACTAATGCTCCAATGTAAGATGCATCCTCATGAAAATATTGTATTGTTCGAGAAGTTAATGAAGAAATATCTTCTTCATTTGAATTTGCCGCCTCAATAATCTTATCATCAACATCAGTTATATTTCTAACGTATGTAACGTGATCAACGCCGTATGTATGCCGCATAATTCTAAAGAGCGTGTCAAAAACTATAACAGGTCTTGCATTTCCTACATGAGCATAATCATATACTGTAGGTCCACAAACATACATCCGTATATTATTTGGATCTATGGGCCTGAATTCTCTCTTAGATTTTGAAAATGTATCATAAAGATGAAGCGTCATTATTAAATTTTTACTCTTTCTAATATCTTATCTCGTCCTAAAAGTTGGATTAATTTTTTCATTTCAGGACCATGACTCATTCCAGTAAAAGCTTCTCTGAGGGGCAAAAAAAGATCTTTTCCTTTTTTTCCAGTTTTATCTTTTATTTTTGATGTCCAATTGCTCCATGTTTCATCATTCCAAGGTTCATCTGGCATTAAATCTAAAGCAATTTTGATAAATTCTTTATCTACAGGCTCTATTGGATTTGAATTAAAAACAATATCACCCCATCCTTTGATATCTTCAACAATATCAAGGTTTCCTCTAGTTGTTTCCCAAAAATTACGATCGATTCTGTCATCAATTTTTTTTAATCGATCTTCAATTTCACTATAATCAAATTTTTGTATTAACTTTTTGTTTAGTGAATTTAATAAATCAATTTCAATTCTTCCAGGCGAGGTTGATATCGTCTTGATACGAAATTCATCAATAATTTGCTGCAAACTATCTTTTAACTCTATTGAATTTGACGTTCCTATAGTTGCTAACAAACTCAGGATCGCAAGCGGTTCAATATGCTTGTCACGAAAACTTTCGATTGAAATTACATTATCTCTTTTTGAAAGCTTGTCACCAGATGAGGCTGTGAGTAGTGCATGATGAGCAAATGTTATCTTGTTTTGATCAAGTGAATTAATTAACTCAATTTGCACAGCTGTATTGCTTGTATGATCATCACCTCTAATTACATTTGTTACATTAAAATCAATATCGTCCAC
>TARA_B110000008_G_scaffold46558_2_pt1 | contig 13719 bp, 18 predicted proteins | sample TARA_B110000008 | Tara Oceans TARA_B110000008 (sample SAMEA4396496) | marine metagenome | biome: Westerlies Biome; feature: [DCM] deep chlorophyll maximum layer (ENVO:01000326); material: water (ENVO:00002006), including particulate matter (ENVO:01000060) such as... | depth 40 m
TATTGAATAATCTTTTTGTTGACAAAAGAAAACTTAAAAAACATTAAATTTTTATATAAAAAGGACTTGACCAACCACAACCAAATGATATTATTTTTTATGAAACTACAACATATAGTGTTTTTCATTAAAATACGTTTTTTAAAAAAAAATCTATATACGGCGTAAAAAATTAGGGAGAAATTGCATGCTTGAAGCAGTACCATCAGAAGATAGTTACGATGAATCCGAAGAAGAAAATAAGATTCCATTCCAATCGGTCTCATTAGATATCTGGGATAAAAAATATCGACTTAAATCTAAGCAAGATGAATTTATCGATCAAGATATAAATGATACCTATCTTCGAGTTGCGAAAGCATTAGCAGAAGTAGAGTTACCAAAGAATAGAGATATTTGGATTAAAAAATTTGTATGGGCGCTGAAACACGGAGCAATCCCAGCAGGCAGAATTACCTCTAATGCAGGGGCACTTAAGCATAAACCAGCAACAAGTACAATAAATTGTACTGTTTCTGGAGTTGTTCAAGACAGCATGACAGATATATTAGATAAAGTGCACGAAGCAGGATTGACGCTAAAGGCTGGTTGTGGGATTGGTTATGAGTATTCAACTTTGAGACCGAAGGGGGCGTTTGTTGCTGGAGCCGGAGCCTACACTAGTGGCCCCCTATCTTTTATGGATATTTATGACAAGATGTGTTTTACAGTTTCAAGTGCAGGAGGTAGAAGAGGCGCGCAAATGGCGACTTTTGATATATCACATCCTGACGTAACTGATTTCATTAAAGCAAAGAGAGAGGATGGGAGGCTTCGTCAATTTAATTTGTCTTGTCTAATAACTACTGAATTTATGGAAGCAGTAAAATCTGATAAAGACTGGAAGGTTGCCTTTCCTGTAACCGAAAAAGAGGCAAAAGAAGATAAGCTAGATTTAAGAAATGAAGATCAAGTGGTTTGGCGGGATTGGCCTGTAAAAGAAAAATATTTAACTCAATCGAAAGGAGTTAATGCAGGTAAGGTTGCTTGTCGCGTTTATAAAATACTCAAGGCGCAACGCCTTTGGGACATTATTATGGCATCTACGTATGATTATGCTGAGCCTGGTTTTATTCTAATAGATCGAGTTAATGAAATGAATAATAATTGGTTTTGTGAAAATATTAGAGCTACGAATCCTTGTGGGGAACAACCCCTTCCACCCTACGGCGCTTGTTTACTTGGATCAGTTAATTTAACCAAATTTGTCAAACTTCCATTTACTCAAGAGGCACATTTTGATTGGGATAAATATAAGGAAGTAGTAAGAATATTTACTAGGATGCTTGATAACGTAGTTGAAATAAACGGGCTACCTCTTGAAAAGCAAAGGGATGAAATAGCAAGAAAAAGACGTCACGGAATGGGCTACCTTGGATTAGGATCAGCACTAAGTATGATGCAAATTACTTATGGAGATGATGAATCTCTAAAATTTACCGAAGAAGTTACTCGTGTTTTAGCTGATGTGGGTTGGGAAGTCGGATTGGAATTAGCAAAAGAAAAAGGCCCTGCTCCTATTATGAATGAAGATTTCAAAGTTACTTCTCAGATGTTGGCAATGCGACCAGAAATGATAAAAGATGGAATTAAGATAGGGGATATTGTAAAGGGTAGAATTTTACTCGGTCGATATAGCAGGTATATGCAGCAGTTTTCTAAAGAGTTACAAGATCAAGTTTCAAAAGATGGGTTAAGATTTACCCATCACACCTCTATTGCTCCTACTGGAACTATTTCATTGTCTTTAGCAAATAATGCAAGCAATGGTATCGAACCCTCTTTTGCCCATCATTACAGTCGTAATGTAATTAGAGAAGGTAAAAAAAGTAAAGAAAAAGTCGATGTTTTTTCATTCGAGCTATTGGCATATCGTCACCTAATTAATGAAAAGGCTATGCCATTTTCAAAAAAAATTGATGAGAAGTTGCCTGATTATTTTATCGATTCTTCTTCCATACAAGCTAAAGCTCATGTTGATATTCAAGCAGCTGCACAGAAGTGGATTGATAGCTCAATATCCAAAACAATTAATGTGCCAACTGATTATAACTATGAGGATTTTAAGCAGATTTACTTATATGCTTATGAGAAGGGGCTCAAAGGCTGTACCACCTTTAGGTTTAACCCAGAAGCATTTCAAGGAGTTTTAGTTACCGAGAAAGACTTAGAAAGTACAACATATAAGTTTACTTTGGATGATGGCGCAGTTATTGAAGCTAAGGGAAATGAAGAGATTGAGTATGATGGAGAAAAGCATTCAGCTGCAAATCTCTATGATGCTTTAAAAGAAGGATATTACGGAAAATTCTAGGAATAAATAATACGATGGCAATAAAAATTAATAAAAAAATTGTAGGGTATGGTCTTGTTGACAAAGAAGATGAAGAAAAGCCAATTGCAGATACAGCAGAAGTTGTTCAATTAGGCGAGCCTCTTGGCCGGCCTGATAAAATTACTGGTTCAACATATAAAGTTAAAACACCTGTTACAGAGCATGCACTTTATATAACTATTAACGATGTGGTAATGAATGAAGGTACTGAGCAAGAACACCGTAGGCCATTTGAAATTTTTATTAATTCAAAAAATATGGAACATTTCCAATGGATTGTTGCTTTGACTAGAGTAATGTCAGCAGTTTTTAGAAAAGGTGGAGATATAACTTTTTTAGTGGAGGAGCTTGAAAGTGTTTTTGATCCAAGTGGAGGATATTATAAAAAAGGTGGAAAATTTGTTCCAAGTTTAGTTGCTGAGTTAGGGCAAGTTGTTGAGCACCATCTTGAAAGTATAGGAATGCTAAAACCAAAAGCATTAGATGATGCCCAAGAAGCTTTGGTGGAAGAAAAGAAAAGAGAGTATTCAAAAAAAAACCCTAATGGATTAGATGAAAATGGATTTCCGAAAGACGCACAGCTTTGTAATAAATGTCAAACCAAAGCCTCCATTATGATGGATGGCTGTCTTACTTGTTTATCTTGTGGGGAAAGTAAATGTGGCTAATCTGAAATTGTATAACCCTTTTAAATTTTAAGTTTATGTTGAGAATATTATTTTTAGTCATTCTAGTAACTTTAAATCTGCATGCAGCTCCAACAACAGAAGTTTTATTTAGCACCAATCCGTCAATTGTTAAAGTTCATGTTGCAAATAAGGATGGTAATCATGGTGTTGGATCCGGCGTTGTAGTTGCAAAAGATCATATAGTGACAAATTGCCATGTTATCGCTGATGCTCAAGGTGTGCATGTAACAAAATATGGGGTAAGTTATCCCCCAGAAGCTTTAATTGCTAATTGGAAAAATGATTTATGCATACTAAAATTTAAATACTCAGAATTGAAGCCTGTGGCGATGGGGACTACTGAAATTTTAGAATATGAGGCAAATGTTTTTACTAAAAGTTACGGTGGGAACAGTATTAGGCCTCAATCTTCATTTGGAAGTATTAAAGGAATATTTAATTTTAATGGATTCAAAGTAATACAATCTTCAGCTTCATTTACTATGGGCGCAAGTGGCGGAGGTTTATTTAATGATAAGGGCGAGCTTATAGGTATTACAACTGTTTATCTAAATCCAAGGGGGAAAGCTTATTACTTTAGTATGTCAGTAGAGATGATAAAGAGCATGCTTAAAAATGGAGAAGAAATATCAGTGACAACTCAGTCAGAAAGACCTTTCTGGGATAATCCTGAAAAAAGACAACCTTTCTTCATGCAAGTTGCTGGCCCTATAAAAAATAAAATGTGGGGAAAACTCGAAAATATTTCAAAAAATTGGTTAATCCTAGAACCTGACTCTGATGAATCTAATTTTTATTACGCACTTTCTCAATATTATTTGAATAATTTATCTGTTGCCCAAAAAATATTTAAAAAAATTATCAAACACAATAAAAAACATACTGAGTCTTATATATATTTGTATAAGATTGCTAAAAAAAGTAACGTGGTAAAAGAAATGCAACAATATAAGAAATTAGCTTTATCACTTGATGAAACATCAATAACAGGACTTGATGAATAAAATATATCTATTTCTGTTATTGATGTTTTTTTTCCCTTTAGTGGCATGTTCTCTAAAAATGGATTCTATGTCGGAAATATTATCTACTGAGTATTCTGAGCAGAATATAGTTCCAGATGGCGCCGAAAATTATTACTGCGATGAAAATAAACAATTTTTTTTAAAATATGTTGATGAAGATACAGGATTGTGGCTTATTTACCCAAAAAGACAGTTAAAATTAGTACTAATAGATAATAAAAATTTATATTCGAACGGAGTTACAACTGTAATCAAAGAAGCTAATAGTGTTTTAGTAAAAGATGATAGCGGAATTTTATATAATAATTGTATCGAAAAAAAAGAAAATTAGGCTTGAATCTACAATAAAGTTGGAGTAATTTAAAGGGTAATATAAGCTGAAGTCTCAATTATTAAAAATCTACTTTTTTTATTTATATAAAAAATTATCAAGTAAAATAAGTGTATTTTATTTCAAGGGTAAACATGTTAATTCAATCAGAACATTTTGATTTAGAAACACCTACAGGGGTTATGAGAACTTTTGTTCACCGCCCTACACAAAAAGGAAAATTTCCAACCATTTTGTTTTATTCAGAAATATTTCAGCAAACAGGACCCATAGAAAGAGCTGCAAAAATTATCGCAAGTAATGGATATGTTGTTTTGGTTCCTGAGGTATTTCATGAATTAAATCCTATTGGGACAGTTCTTAATTATGATGATGCAGGCAGGGAGAAAGGGAATGCCGATAAAGAAGCTAAGGACGCTCAGTCTTATGATTCAGATAACCAGGCGATGATTGATTGGGCTTTAGAGCAGGAGTGGGCAAATGGGAATATAGGAGCTATGGGATTTTGTATCGGAGGGCACCTGGCTTTTCGGGCAGCTTTAAATTCTAAAGTAAAAGCAACAGCATGTTTTTACGCAACCGATTTGCATACAGATACAATACCAAATAAGCCTAATCAACACGTTATGGATCGCTTAAAAGATATTAAAGGCGAGTTATTAATGATTTGGGGAAAGCAAGATAATCACGTACCTACTAATGCTAGAATAGATATTCATAATAAATTATTAGAAACAAACATTTTGTTTAGCTGGCATGAGTTTAATGCGCAACATGCTTTTATGAGAGACGAGGGGGAAAGATATGACCCCGAACTGGCTATAATTTGCTATCAGATGTGTTTAAGGTTATTTTCCAGGACCCTTTAGTCTAGACGCAGTCTGAAAATGCTTCAAGTGAACGGTGAAATAACTTATTTTCATTTGAGCTGCTTTTTTTATCTTTAACTAATTTTTGGCTAATATTTTGACTTGCGTTAATTAAAAGATTATTTTTTACTTTAGTATTTTTTTTTTGTATATTTTTAATCATTTTTTTTCCTTTTGGGAAATTAATAAAAAGAGGAATTTTGTTCCCTTATTGAATGAATAGATACGATATTAATGTAAAAATTCAATTTTTTTTAAAAATGTATTCTGTATTTTTACTTTATCATCATTTAGGTAGATTTTGTAATATGAAAATAGTTATAAATGGAATAGAAAAAGAGTTTAAAGGAAATAAAATAACTCCTCAGGACTTAGTTAATTCTCTAAAAATAAAAGGGCAAAGGTATGCCATTGAACATAACGGGGAAATTATTCCGAGGTCTGATTTTGCAGAGAGAAATATTCAAGATGGCGATATGTTAGAAATTGTTGGAGCTGTTGGTGGTGGATAAAAGCGATATAAAAAATGACGAACTAATTATTGCTGGAAGAACTTTCAATTCTAGGTTACTCGTAGGCACCGGAAAATATAATGACTTTAAAGAAACTCGAGAAGCAATTGAAAAAAGTGGTGCCGAGATTGTAACTGTAGCTATCAGAAGGACAAATCTTGGGCAGGATCAAAAAGAACCCTCACTTCTAGACTTTTTACCTCCAGATAAATTTACATATTTACCTAATACAGCTGGTTGTTACTCAGCTGATGATGCTATTCGAACTCTAAGACTAGCAAGAGAACTATTAGATGGACATAACCTTGTAAAATTAGAGGTGTTGGGTGATTCAGACACACTTTATCCAAATGTAGTTGAAACTATTGCGGCAGCAAAAGTCCTCATTAAGGAGGATTTTGATGTAATGGTTTATACATCTGATGATCCCATTGTGGCCCAACAACTAGAGGATATTGGATGTTGTGCTGTTATGCCTTTAGCTTCATTAATTGGCTCTGGGCTGGGAATACTAAATCCACATAATTTAGAAATCATAATTAATAAGTTATCAGTTCCAGTGATAGTTGATGCAGGAGTTGGAACTGCATCAGATGCAGCTATCGCAATGGAGCTAGGTTGTGCGGGAGTCTTAATGAATACAGCAATAGCAACCGCGAATAATCCTATATTAATGGCTGGTGCTATGAAGAAAGGAATTGAAGCAGGACGAGAAGCTTATTTAGCAGGTAGAATGAATAAAAAATTATATAGTGCGTCACCAAGCTCACCAACTAAAGGATTAATTAAGTAAATGTCAAAGCTCAATGAGCCGCATATTATAGTTACTGTAGAGACACAATTTATTGAAACTAATTCAATGGTTGAGCTTAATAAGTATTTTTTTTCATATACTGTAACGATAAAAAATCAAGGAGTGCAAACAGTTCAATTAATTGGACGACACTGGATTATTCAGAATAGCAATAAAGAGTCATTCGAGGTTAAAGGCCAAGGTGTTATTGGAGAGCAACCTATTATTGAGCCTGGGGATAGCTATGTTTATACAAGTGGTACAGAAATAGATACACCTGAGGGATTAATGTACGGAACTTATCAAATGATGACTGAAGATGTTAAAAGTTTCGATACTAAAATACCAAAATTTAAATTAAGTATGCCTAGGACTTTACATTGAATAAAAAAATATTAATTCTTATATCATTTGTATTCTTTCTGAGTGGTTGTGGCCAGTTTACGACCCAAACACCTTGTGAATGCGAGGAAAAAGAAAGTGAACAAAAAGTACTAGAGAAAAGTGAGGCTATTGTTGATAAAATAGAGGAGATTAAGCCATATAGTTTTTTAACTAAGGTTGAGTGGAATGAAATTAAATCTAATTTAGAGAGCGATCATTTAATCTTAGCTTGGCCAGCCTGGATTCAAAGTTGTTCAACGCTTATTAATAGAAATGAATGGAAGCCTGTCTGTGAAACTGCTTTAAAAATTGAGTCTCTAACAAATGATAAATTAATCAGTTATTTTAATGACAACTTTAATTTATTCCAAGCAAAAAATAATGATGGTTCTAGTGAGGGACTTATAACTGGCTATTATCAACCAGTTCTTAAAGGAAGTTGGACCCGTACAAAAAAATATAATGTTCCACTTTATGCTCCGCCAAATGATTTGATTACTGTCGACTTGAGTGAAGTATATCCAGATTTGAAATATAAAAGGTTAAGAGGCAGGATTGAGGGAAATAAACTAATACCTTATTTAACTCGTGAAGAGATTTATAAAAGAAATTTTCCACTTCAGGGTAATGAATTAATTTGGCTTGAAAATTCTGTAGAAGCATTTTTCCTAGAAATTCAGGGCTCAGGCGTTGTGGAGTTTGATAATGGTAATCGGACTCAAATTGGATATGCCGATCAAAATGGTCATCCATATCGGTCAATGGGACGTGAATTAATACGTAAAGGCGAATTAAAGAGACATAAAGTATCAATGCAAAGTATCAAAGTTTGGGCTAAAAAAAATAAAAAAAAGCTGCAAAAATTTCTAAATGCAAATCCCAGTTTTGTTTTTTTTAGGGAGCTACCCCAGGGGTTACCAGGCCCAATAGGAGCTTTAGGTGTTCCAATAACAACTGAGCGTTCTGTGGCAATTGATCGAAGATACATACCTTTAGGGGCACCAATATTTTTATCAACTACACAGCCAAATTCTAACGAACCACTCAGACAACTAATGATTGCTCAGGATACTGGGGGGGCAATTAATGGAGGTGTAAGAGCAGACTTTTATTGGGGACAAGGTAAAAAAGCAGGAGCAAAAGCAGGTTCAATGAAGCAGTCGGGGAAAATTTGGGTGATATTACCAAAAGAATTTAGCTTCTAATGTTAAAATTAATCAAATGGGGTTAACTTATATGAAAAATAAATATCTTTTTTTAATTATTTGTTCCAGTATGCTTCTTAATGCATGTGGCACTAAGGGGGCCCTTTATATACCGGAAGAAAAGTATCCACAAGCAACTCTTCAGGTTAATCCAAAAATTTATAATCAATTACAAATTAAAGAAACTTAAAATGGCCTCTCCAATTTTAATATCAAAAAACGGAGAATATTTTATAGAAGACTTTCCGGTCAACAAGATGGTTGAAAGGGTTGGAAGTCCTTTTTATGTCTATTCAAAAGAAAAATTAATAACTAATTTTAATAGTTTTAAATCTTATTTTAATGAAATAGATCATCTTATATGCTTTGCAGTTAAGTCAAACTCTAATATTGGAATACTAAATATTCTTGCAGAAATTGGTGCTGGATTTGATATTGTTTCCGGAGGCGAATTAGAAAGAGTAATTTCAGCTAAAGGAGACCCAAAAAAAATTGTTTTTTCTGGAGTTGGAAAGACAGAAGATGAGATTAGGCTAGCTATAAGTCATGACATTCTTGCTTTTAATGTTGAATCTGAATCTGAGTTATTAAGAATACAATATGTAGCTAAATCTTTAAATAAAAAGGCTTCAATTTCTATTAGAGTCAATCCAAACGTTGACGCCAAGACTCATCCATATATTTCAACAGGATTAAAGGATAATAAGTTTGGAGTAAATGAAGAAGAAGCTATAAAGATGTATAAGAAAGCAAGTAAATTAGATGCAATAGAAATAAAAGGGATTGATTGTCATATAGGCTCTCAAATTACAGACTTGAATCCTTTTAAAGATGCAATTAAAAAATTAGTTGCTCTTATAGATTATTTAAAATCAATTAACATTAATATAGACCATGTAGATATTGGCGGAGGTCTGGGTATTTGCTATAAAAATGAAAATCCACCAACATTTGAAGAATATTCAAAAGTTATATATAAGTTACTAAAAGATAAAAATATAAAAATAATATTTGAACCAGGAAGAGCATTGGTTGCAAATGTTGGAGCATTAATTACTAAGGTTGAATATATAAAGAAAAATGAAGATAAGAAATTTGCAATTACTGATGCTGCAATGAATGACTTGATGCGCCCAGCACTTTATGATGCTTTTCATAATATAATTAATTTATCACTGTCGAAATCTAAAAAACAACAATTCGATATTGTAGGACCAATTTGTGAAACTTCAGATTTTCTTGGAAAAAATAGAATGCTTTCTTTAGAGGAGGGCAATATACTTGCTATTTTAGATGCTGGAGCATATGGAATGACAATGAGCTCAAATTATAATAGCAGGCCAAAAATTCCAGAATTAATGGTGGTAGGAAATAATATTTATGTAATTAGAGAAAGAGAAAGTTATCAAGATTTGATTAGGGGCGAAAGCTTATTGCCAAAAGCCAATTAAAATGGAAAATATTTTACAGGTAGCATTAGCAAACCCAAGAGGGTTTTGTGCTGGCGTTGAAAGAGCTATTCTTATTGTAGAGGAGGCTCTTGAAAAATATGGTGCACCGATATACGTTAGACATGAAGTTGTCCACAATAAATTTGTAATCAAAGGCCTAGAAAAAAAAGGTGCTATTTTTATAGAAGATTTAAAGAAAGTGCCCAAAGGAAGTCATATCATTTTTAGTGCTCATGGAGTGTCAAAACTAATTAAAAATGAAGCCCAAAACTTTAACTTAATTCCAATCGATGCAACATGCCCTTTGGTAACAAAAGTGCATAACCAGGTAAACAGATTGGTGAGCAAAGAATATAATATTATTATGATTGGGCATAAAGGCCACCCTGAAGTTGAAGGAACTATGGGTCAAATAGACTCGAGAAATTCAAATTCAAAAATTTTTTTAGTTGAGAACATAAAAGACGTTGAAAATTTAAAAATACATAAGTCTAAAAAGATAGGTTTTGTCAGTCAAACGACACTGTCCATGGATGATACTGCCTCAATTATAGAATCCTTAAAGAAAAAATACCCTGAGATAGTAGGCCCTAAAAATGATGATATTTGTTATGCAACCCAAAATAGACAGGATGCTATCAAATCAATGGTTAAAGATCATGATCTGATAATAATTGTTGGATCAAGTAATAGTTCAAATTCAAATAGATTGGTTGAAATAGCAAATAAAGAAGGTGTTGAGTCTATGTTAATTGATGATGTAGATACTTTTAATCCAAAGTGGTTAATGAATAAAAAAAATATTGGAATCTCAGCTGGAGCGTCAGCCCCAGAGGTTCTTGTAAAAGACCTCATTAAAAAAATTAAGGAACACACTAAAGTGTCCATAAAAGAACTTGATGGGATTAAAGAAAATATTATTTTTAAGTTGCCAGTTATTTGAGTCAAGATAAATACAAAATTCCAATTTCAGCATTAATCGTTATATACAATAAACAAAATGAAGTTTTGTTGCTTCACCGTGCTGATAAAAAAAATTACTGGCAGTCTGTTACTGGTAGTATTGAAGATAATGAATTACCAATCGATGCTGCTAAAAGAGAAGTATTTGAGGAGACAGGGATAAAAGTAGAAGATTATTTGTTACAAGACTGGGAAATGAGTAATCAATATAAAATTTTTACACATTGGCGCTATAGGTATGAGCCAGGAGTGGAATTTAACACTGAGCATATTTTTGCTTTAGAAGTTCCTAAAGAAATTCCAATAAAATTAAGTCCGCGAGAACATGTTGAGTATAAGTGGATTGGTATTAAAGCGGCCAAAAAAAAAGTTTTTTCATGGACAAATGTAAAAGCCCTTGAAAATTTATGCAAAATTAAGCTAATTGAGAGCTAAAATATCAAATATGAATATAGCAACTATAAAATTTGATTCTTTTGAAAGGTTACAAAGTAATGACTGCCAAGACAGAATTATTGAAGCCCGAAAAGTACTTGGTGAAAAAATAGTAATTCTTGGGCACCATTACCAGAACGAAACTGTTTATCGTCATGCTGATTATGCTGGTGATTCATTAAAGCTTGCTCAGTACGTTCAACAATTAGATGCAAAATATATTGTGTTCTTAGGTGTTCACTTTATGGCGGAAGTTTCAGATATATTATCTAGAGATAATCAAATTACTGTCTTGCCCGATCTTTCAGCAGGCTGTTCAATGGCTGATATGGCAAATTTAGCAAAAGTAGAAAGGACCTATAGAGAAATTTCTAAAGTTTTAGATTTTGATCAAACAATTACTCCAATTACCTATATTAATTCAGCTGCAGACCTCAAAGCTTTTTGTGGAGAACATAACGGAATTGTATGTACTTCTACTAATGCGCCAAAAATTTTAGAATGGGCTTTTAAGCAAAGACAAAAAGTTTTATTTTTCCCAGATCAAAATTTAGGAAGGTGGACGGGGTATAAGATGAATATTCCGCTAGAAGATATGACAGTCTGGGATCCAGATTTACCTCTCGGAGGATTAACAGAAAAACAAATTATGGATTCGAAAATTCTTCTATGGAAAGGCCATTGTGCTGTTCATCAAATGTTCAGACTTGAGCATATAGAAAGATTTAAAGAATTACATCCTGATGGGTTTGTTATTTCTCACCCTGAATCCCCCTTCGAGGTATGTCAAAATTCAGATTTTGTGGGGTCAACTGAATTTATTTTAAAAACCATTCAAAAAGCAGAAAAGAATACTAAGTGGTTAGTAGGAACAGAACTTAATTTAGTTAATAGGCTTGCTAATGAAATGAAGTCAGAAGGTAAGCTTGTTCAATTTATGTCTCATGTTGTCTGTGAATGTTCTACTATGGCGAGAATAGATCCCCAACACTTAGCATGGACATTAGAAAATATATTGAAGGATTCTCCTGTGAATATTATAAAAGTAAAAGAAAGTGAAGCTAAGTTAGCTAAGTTAGCATTGGATAGAATGCTTGCAGTTACCTGAAAAAAAAGAATGTGTGCTATGTGCTAAACAAAACTATCCTACTGTTTGGGTTGATGGGTTTTGCCGAGTGATATTAATTAATGATCAAAATTATCCTGGGTATTGTCGTGTTGATTTAATAAGCCATAAAAAAGAGATGAGTGATTTATTTAATGAAGAACAATTAAAATTAATGCGAGTTGTATTTAAATTAGAGTCACTGATAAACATTTTTTTAAAACCAGATAAAATAAATTTAGCTTCTCTGGGAAATATAATACCTCACGTTCACTGGCATGTAATACCAAGGTTTAAGGAAGATAGACATTTTCCTAAAAGTATTTGGTCGGAATCACAAAGAATGTCGAAGATTGAAGATTTTGAAATATCTAGAGAAAAAGAATTTATAAAGTATTTATTTGCAGGCCTAAATTAATAGCCTAGTCACAATATTCCCATGAATTAAATGTTGCTCAACTATTTCATCAATGTCTTCCTCATCAACGTATCGATACCAAATACCTTGAGGGTAAACAACCATTAATGGGCCATCCTGACATCTGTCTAAACAACCACCTTTATTTATTCGAGTTTTGTTTTGGCCATTTAGGTTTAATTTTTTGACTTTCTTCTTCATATAATTGTAAATTTTTTCAGCATTGAAGTCGCTACAACATTGAGAGCCATCAGGCCTAGTGTTTAAACAAAAAAATATGTGATTTTTATAATAGCTCATTAGTTTTTACTTGAAAAATTATTATCTTTAGTAAACCTCCACGTACGTGTAATAGTTACTATATCAACCTCATTTTTCATGCGAGCAGGAAATTTTGCATAAGGTTCGCCCATCCTTACTATATCTAGAGCGGCTTGATCTAATTCTTTTTTACCAGAACTTTTATTAATTGCCATTCTTTTAATTATACCTTTTGAATTTATAGAAACTGTAATGACTAAAGATCCAAATATTCCTGAATTTTTTGCTGATTCAGGATAATTCATTGCCCCCATGCGTTCAACCTTTTTTTTCCAAGATTCAAAGTATAATTTATACATATAGTCTTTAGACTGTGAAGAAATTTTTTTGGTTCTTATAGAGCTATTTTTTTTATTTGTTTCAGAGTTTGGACTGAAAGTGTTGATGTTTGAAATAATAGTATTTGTATCTATTTTATTTTGTATATCGTTAGAATTTTTTTTATTAAATAGGTCAAATGTTTCAATTGATTTTTTTAGTTTATTATCTTTCAAGGTTTTAATATCTGAACCTTTGTTCTTTAATAAATCAGGTTTATTGCTAATAATTTTTTTAACATTTCGTGTATCGGTCGATTGAGCAGAATTTCCCTTTAATTTAGGCTCTTGAATATTTATTTCAATCTCTACTTCTTTATTTTTGATATTATTTTTTTTAAAAAAGCTCGTAATATCTATTTTTTCAATAATTATTAGATGAATTAGAATTGATATAAGGATAGATATAAGAAAAATAATATTTGGTTTATACCTATTCATAGTTATAAGTCCCTCAAAAAATTTATCACTTTTTTTTGTAAAACAGAGAAATTTCCATTACTCATAAAGATAATTTTATCTCTTGC
>TARA_B110000008_G_scaffold263841_1_pt1 | contig 13717 bp, 9 predicted proteins | sample TARA_B110000008 | Tara Oceans TARA_B110000008 (sample SAMEA4396496) | marine metagenome | biome: Westerlies Biome; feature: [DCM] deep chlorophyll maximum layer (ENVO:01000326); material: water (ENVO:00002006), including particulate matter (ENVO:01000060) such as... | depth 40 m
TGGTTACGGTTTTGCAGACATACAGCGGCCAAACATTATTTTGATTCTAGCCGATGATGTTAGTCCTGATCTATACGGTGTTTACCAGCAGCCTAGCGCTGCCGCCACCCCAAATGTAGATCGTCTGGCAGCCAGAGGGGTAACCTTCAAAACTGCTTGGGCTACCGCGATGTGCGCTCCATCACGTGTAGAAATTATGACCGGTCGTTATGCTAATACTACTGGGGTTTACGACAACGGTATGTGGTTGGGCGATGCCAAAAAGCGTGTCTATAGCAAGAATGTGGCTTTTTCAAAAATTCTCCATGATTCCGGCTACGCAACGGCTATTACCGGAAAATGGCATGCCGGATCGCAGATGCCGCACGACGATGCCTTAGCGTTCGATGAGTATGCTTTGTGGGAGGGCGTCAAGGGAATCAGGGCCCTTTCAGGGTCGCCAGCATTTACCGGGTTGATGGAGGATAAAAAAACACCTTCCCGGTATTGGCACCCAGGATACGTTGTCAATGGTGAATTACTTGATACCGGGCCGACGGATTACAGCTTGGACATTGAGGCAGACTTTATTAAAGAGTTTATGGAGCGCAATGTAAAAAAAGGTAAACCCTTTCTCGCTTATTGGCCGACAGTTGCCCCCCATGGCACGCGCACTGGAACACCCACCACACCACTGCGTGGTGAAGTCGGTGTATTGGGCAAACCTTATAATGCAGCGGAGGGTACCGCCCGCTTTAAAGCCCTCAACGAGTATCTGGATCTGAAAATTGGCGAGGTGATGGATAAGGTAGAAGAGCTAGGCATAGCCGACAACACGATTATTATCTTTGCCTCAGATAACGGCACTGCGGTAACAGCGAAGACGCGAGGTGTTGAACGTGGCTCTCATGTTGTCTTTATTGCTGCGGGCGAAGGGATTGAACAGCGTGGTATGACGGAAGAATTAACTGATTTCTCGGATATATTACCAACACTGGTTGAGTTTGCGGGTGCTGAAGCGTTAGTGCCTGAGGGGGCAGAATTTGACGGCGTGAGTCTGGTACCCTTTTTAACCGGAAAAAAAGACAGTCACCGCGACTGGATTTATGCCTATATGTCGGGATCACAGCTGTTGCGCACTAGGGATTATATGCTTGAAGTGGTCAACCCTATTCTGGGGATGCCTAGGGGGCGATTCTATTACACCGGCGAGCATCGTTTTGGAAAAGGCTATCAGTTGGTTGATGGAAACCCCGAATACCGGGCGGTGCGTCAGCAATTTGATCAAATTCTCAGTCAGTTTCCCGCGTTGACCAGAGAGCATGAATTCTTTAAATCCAGACAGGGAAAGAAATTTCTCAAGGTTTATGAGAAGCCTAAATCCAAAGAAAAACACCTTTATAGCCATAAGGACTACCGATTCTATGACCAAGCCTATAGTCATTAATCGCAAACCGCTTAATCAAAGTATTGGGAGAGAGGGTATGAGTAGGTCATTGTTCCTGTCAATTTTGTGTGCAGGATTTTTCTTGAACATCGCTGTCGCCAATGCTGGAGGTACCCAAGCAATTGATACTAGGCCTAATATCCTGTTTATTTTGTTGGACGACCTTGGGAAAGAGTGGGTCAGCGCCTATGGTGCCGAAGAAATTAAAACCCCCAATATAGATAAGCTTGCTGAAACCGGCATAAAGTTTCAGAACGTCTGGTCAAATCCGCAATGCACACCCTCTAGAGTTGCCTTGATGACCGGTCAATACCCATTCAGAAACGGTTGGGTGAATCACTGGGATACACCGCGTTGGGGCGATGGCTATTTTGACTGGCGGCTAAATCCAAGCATGGCTTCTATTCTAAAAAATTCAGGTTACGCCACTGTCGCCGCAGGAAAATGGCAAATCAATGATTTTCGCCTAGAACCCAATGTGATGCAGAAACATGGGTTTGACGACTACGCCATGTGGACCGGATATGAAGCGGGTAATCCGGCCAGTGCAGAACGCTACTGGGATCCCTATATCCACACTCAACAGGGCAGTAAAACCTATAAGGGGCAATTTGGCGAAGACATCTTTTCGGACTTCATTATCGATTTTGTCGCAGAGCATAAGGATCAGCCCTGGTTTGCCTACTACCCAATGAATCTTCCCCACACCCCATTGACCACCACGCCACTGGAGCCGGAAGTGAGAGGGGAATATGAGCAACACAAAGCTATGGTGCGCTATGCCGATTTTATTCTGGCTAAAATGCTGCGCGCGCTGGAAGAATTGGGCGAGCGTGAAAACACCATTGTTGTCTGGACTACTGACAATGGCACAGCGCAAAGCCTTGCCGGAATGCTCAATGGCCGTAAAGTCAACGGTGGTAAAACAAGAACCACCGAGAACGGTATCAATGCGCCGTTTATCGTTAATGCGCCAGGGCTGACGCCTGCAGGTGTAATCACTGATGCACTAGTAGATTTTACTGACCTGTTACCGACTTTCGCTGAATTGGCGGGTGCCCAATTACCTATTAATTTCAAGTTTGATGGCAGTTCGTTTGCCGGCCTGGTTCTGGGCGATTCCGATGATTCCAAGCGCCAATCAATACTCGCCATGGGTGGTAAAAATGAAGCCGGACGTTCTGCGCAAGGGGTGGAAAATGCCTATGTCTACAGAGACAGGGTAATTCGCGATAAACGCTACAAGTTATTTGTTCAATCATCACCTGAGCGCGGTTATGAGAAACTGGTGGATCTGGCGACTGACCCAGAGGAAAAGGTCAACCTGCTGGAAAGCAACAATTCGCAAATAGTCGCTGCAAAAAATGCATTGCAACGTGTGGCAGAATCACTGCCGCAAAAAGACAATGACCCAAAGTATAACAAGCGTGCTGCCAATCCATGGGATGTGCCGGTATCGGTAGAAAGTCAGGTGTGGAAGCAGTAATGATGAATGACTCCTTGCTGAGTAGGGAAAGCACTAAGGCAGTCGATTCAAGAGGACTGCTTTTGTTTTTCCTGATGCTGATGCTGGGCGGAGTGTTTTCCTCATCGGTAAACAGTGCGCCGAACAGCAAGCAACAACTAATTTTTGTCGCACCTGAAGGTGTGGATGTTGGTAAAGCAGGCAGTGGTTCGAAAAGTCGGCCCTACAGGTCTCTGCAGTTTGCTCTGTCCCAAGTGAAAAAGGGGCAGACTATTATCCTTCGCGAGGGAATTTACCACGAGGCGATCAACAAGCGGGGACTGCGTGATGTCACTATTATGGCTTCGCCTGGGGAGCGGGTGGTCTTTGACGGTACTTTGGATTTGGCGTCGATAGCGGCTACTGATTGGGAAAAAGCTGGCAAGAATATCTATCGAATAAAAGTTGATCGCTCGGTTTGGCAATTATTTGTCGATGGAAAACAGCAGGTGCCAGCCCGCTGGCCAAATGCATCCTTTGCTGATGAAAGTATTTACAGTCGCGATGTCTGGGCGCGGGCAGATAAAAATAAGTCAACGAACGGAGAGGCCTACAACGAACCCTCGGTCCACGACCTAGCGGCAAGCGGATTGGATGCTAGTGATGCCCTGGTGATCGCCAATTTTGGCAGTTTCCAAACCTGGACACGCAAAGTGACCAGTCATCAGTCGGGTGAAAACCAATTTCTGTTTGACAAGGTGCCCAGTTTCAAAGGAAAGCATCTTTACTATTATCTGGAAGGTAAACTGGATTTTCTGGATCAGCCGGATGAGTGGTTTTTTGATCCACAGCAGCAGTTTATTTACCTCTATAGTGAAACGAAACCTGCGGGAAATATCCGTGGCAAGGTTCAGTCCTATGCCATCCAGGGTAAAAACTGGCGCAATGTCTCTGTGGTAGGAGTGAATTTCTTTGCATCCACTTTTAAGTGCGAAGGCTGTAATAATCTTGTAGTCGAAGATGCCAATTTTGACTATGCCTCAGTCTCAAAGCGCATGCTGGGGGTGCAGCCTTACCAGGCGGAGATGACTTATTTCTCAGCAAGCGGTGAGCAAAGCGGCTTAGTTATTCGCAACTGCAATATCAACAACACCGATTCTCAGGCGCTAGTTGTGAAAGCCAACAGGGCCGTTATTGAAAATTGCGATTTCACCAATATAGATTACGCATCGAGCGACTCTGTGCATCATGGCGAGTCGGTACACCTCGATGGTGTTGGCAATATTTTCCGCGGTAATACGATCTATAATGCCGGGGGGTCATCTTCACTATCTGCTACCAGCTGGTTTGTCGCTGAGTTTAACGATATATCCAGAACCGGTTACGCGCAGAGTGACGGGGCGATGATCCATGTGCGCATTCCATCGCAAAGCGGAGTTAAAGTGCGTTTTAACTGGTGCCATGACTCGCCCAAGTACGGTATTCGCTTTGATGCGCCTATTCCTCCAACACACTGGGGAAATAACGGTCTGATTCATCACAATGTGGTGTGGAATTCCGGCGGAATTATGGTGAAAGGTGAGCGACATAAAATCTTTCACAACCTGGCATTTGGTAACAAGGATGTTGACCTTAGCATACTGGATGACAGTGCCGTCAATGGTGGCGCGAACCGTGGATCGGTAACCAGAAATAATGTGGCAGGCTCTATCTCTGGTGATCGGGCGAAGCTATGGCTGATCCCTGGCGTCGCCAGCGCTAATATTAATGGTGTTGAAATTGAGGGCGTAGAAAATGATGCGGCGGTTCTCGATCAGTTAACCAGACCTGATCAGTTGGATTTCAGGCCAGCAAAAAACTCCTTGTTGCTGGGGCTGGGGGAGCTAGTCCCAGGGTTTCAGTATGCAGATGCCTCTTCTGTCGATATCGGCCCTTACCAGCGGGATAGCGGTTACTACTGGATTCCAGGGCGCCAGCGAGCGATAGCGTCCAGGCCAATCCCTGCCAATGGCGCAGAGCACATCAACCGCGACACGAACCTGATCTGGTTAGCGGCCTATCGGGCTGATATCCATCTTCTGTATTTTGGTGGTGATGCCGAAGTGGTTCGCACCGCCAGAAAAACGTCTACGGCTTATCAGGGAACATTTAATAATCAGAATATATTCGATCCGGGCCAGTTGGAGGCCGGCCGCTATTATTGGCGTGTGGATTCCATCGTCTACGGACGCTTAAGCAAAGGGGAAATATGGCGGTTTGATGTCCAGTAAATTGGCCAAACCTTTGCCGGTTGCGATTACATTTGATGAAGAAACTGTTAGTGATGCATAGGGTATGTACTGTGGCAGCCAGGGCGCTGTTAATCGCGGTATTGACCTGCCTGGCAGCTTGCTCATTACCTGAATCTGAACAGGTGACGCTGGTGCAGGTCGAGGCAGAAAAGTACCGGGCAAGTTGGAAATCGTTGTCGAAGCATGAGGCTGCACCGGAGTGGCTGAAGGATGCGAAACTTGGAATCTATTTCCACTGGGGGCCCTATTCCGTGCCGGCTTTTGGCAGTGAATGGTATCCGTCTACGATGCATCGTTCAAACACCGATGTTTACAACTACCATCTGAAAACCTATGGGCCTGTCGAAGAATTTGGCTACCACGACTTTATTCCAGATTTTACCGGTGAACACTTTGATCCGGAAGATTGGGCGGAGCTGTTCAAAAAGGCAGGAGCTCGCTTTGCAGGACTCGTCGCGGAACACCATGACGGATTTTCAATGTGGGATTCGAAAGTTACCCCCTGGAATGCCAAGGCCATGGGACCGCGACGCGACATTCTAGGTGAACTGTTCCAATCCCTGGAAAAACGCGACATGAAAACCATCGCAACCTTCCATCATGCCCGGAATCTTCAACGCTACCGGGAGAACTGGGACAAGGTCAAAAGCAAGGGAGGCAGCCACTATGAATATAAACCAGGTTGGCCAACTGCTTCCGATGATCCCAAGCTTCGTTTGCTTTATGGCAATGTACCTGAAGAAGAGTGGAACGAGGCCGTATGGCTGGGCAAACTGGAAGAGGTGGTCGATAGCTACCAACCGGATATTATCTGGTTCGACAGTTGGCTCGATCGAATTCCGGAAAGTTACCGCCAGCGCTTTGCAGCCTACTATCTGAATGCTGCTGAAACATGGAGCAAGGATGTAGCGATAATACGAAAACAGGAAGACCTGCCACTGAGCTTCAGTATCAACGACCATGAGAAATCCCGCGAACCGAAGGCGTTGCCGAACCTGTGGATGACCGATGATACACTGAGTACTGGGAGCTGGAGTTATACAAAGGGTCTTAAAATTAGACCCCTGGCCAGGATAGTTCACGCGCTGGTCGATACCGTGGCAAAGAACGGTGTAATGCTGCTTAATATCTCTCCAATGGCCGACGGTGCCATTCCGCAGGACCAGCGTGAGGCGCTACTCGAGCTCGGTAAATGGCTCGAATCCAACGGCGAGGCGATTTACGACACGCGACCGTGGATCAATGCTGCTGAAGGACCGACGGCGGAACCGGTCGGTGGATTCAAGGATCATGCAAAGTTCCTGCAGCTGGAATATACCGCCGCGGACATCCGCTACACGGCGTCCAAAGATGGCAAAACCATCTACGCCATTACGCTTGGCGTTCCCGAAGCTGGCAGCGCGATCATGCTAACAAGCTTCGCGGACCACAACGTCGAGGTGAAGAACATCCGGCTCATGGATGGTGGCCAGGTCGAGTGGAAGCAAGGTTGGGATGGCGTCCAGATTACTGTTCCGACTACATCCGAAAACAGCGCTGTGGCTTTCAAGATAATGCTTTAATCGTTTGGTCGATCTACTTGTACAGTGCTCCTGTTGATGGAGCGGGTGGTATGAATGTAAAAAATTTCGACTCAAAAAGCGGTTATCGCAGTCAATTGATTTGGGTTGGGTGCCCGCTCAGGTGAGTTAAGAGAGGCACAGCAGGATCCGCGAGGCTGGTTACTTTAGCAATTGATTAGCCCTGACTTTGATCCGCAACTGGGTAACCTGCAAACGGCTTTCAAACAATCCGTGAAGCCAACGAATTTAAGAAATAGCGTAAAAACGACAAGGCATCAGGGTCCACAACAAAAATGAAAGGCGGCAACCCGCAGAAAACCTTTCATGCAAATCTGGTTGCGGATGGTCTTGAGCAATCCATCATTACTGATAATCCGTTCAGCATGCGGCTTTATGATTTTTTCTCAAATCATTTCAGCGTATCCGCAGTCAATAACCCCATGCGAGCGTTAGCTCCACTGTTGGAGCGTCAGGCAATTGCACCGAATTAACTTGGGCAATTTAAGGAGATGCTAATTGCCATAGAGCAACATCCTGCCATGCTGTCGTATCTGAATAACGAAAAATCCTTTGGCCCTGGGTCAGCGATGGGGCGCAGAAAAAAGGTCGGTCTCAATGAAAACCTGGCGCGGGAAATTCTCGAGTTACATACCCTGGGTGTTGGCGGTGGCTACAGTTTGCAGGATATCCAGGAACTGGCGATGGCTATTAGCGGTTGGAGTGTTTCGCGCCCTAACAAAAACGACGAGCCCGCAGGATTTGTTTATCGAGAGTACGGCCATCAACCGGGTAAGCGAACTGTTCTGGGTAAAAAATATGGGCAGCGAGGCACGCGGCAGGGCGAAGCGATTCTGCGCGATATCGCGCATCATCCTCCCACGGCGAAGTATGTTTCGTTTAAATTGGCTCAGCACCTTGTTGCCGATCAACCGCCCGAGAAGCTGGTTTCAGCGATGGACAAAACCTGGGCTAAAACCGACGGTAATATTAAAGCGATGGTTACTACCCTGGTTAACCATGACAGTGCCTGGCATGTGCCGGCACAGAAATATAAAGCGCCAAGAGAGTATGTGGTATCAGCACTGCGTGCCTGCGAAAACTAGGCACCAAAAATGCGTTCTTTGATTTATGCGTTGAACACGATGGCCCAGCGCCCTTTTAATGCCGGCTCGCCCGCGGGCTATAGCGCACTTAATGGCGGCTGGGCAGGCTCTGATGCACTGATGAAGCGAATTGATTGGGTGGCGCGCCTTAGCCAGTACGTGAACAAGAGCCCACAGAAAATAGTTGAGCAGGTATTCGGCGATACGCTTTCGTCGGCTACAGTGCAGTCTGTTGCTCGCGCCGAGAGCCGCAGTCAGGGTTTGGCGCTGTTACTGTTAAGTCCGGAATTGCAGCGTCGTTAAAATGTGTCAGGAGGTTGATTATGCATCGTAGGCCCGGTATGAAATTGATGGGCAGCGCGATTGTAGCCTGGCATGCACCGTTGATTGTGGCGGCCGATCAGGTGCGTCCCAAGTTGATTTGGGTTCTGTTGCGGGGCGGCATGGATTCTTTGCATGCGCTGTTGCCGCTGGGCGACTCTCAATTTGCCCGCCAGCGTAAAAGCCTGGTAAAGGCGGTTGAAGGTGGTGCTCTGGATATTAGTCGCGGATTTGCCCTGCATCCTGCCTTGCAGGAAATGCATGGGCTCTATCGGAACAATCAGATGCTGGCGGTAGTTGCCACCGCTACCGGGAATAGAACCCGTTCACATTTCAAGGCCCAGGATATTCTCGAGTGTGGCTTGCCAGAAATTGACCACGATAGTGGTTGGTTAAACCGGGCGGTCGATGCCTATCAGGGGCAGAGCCTGGCAGTGGCGCATTCAACGTCGATCAGTTTGCGCGGCAGTCGCCTGGCAAAAACCTGGTATCCGGATTCACTACCGGCGGCAGAAGACGACCTCTGCACGCGATTGGCATTGCTTTACGAGAACGATGACGTGCTGGGGTCGCGACTGAGAGAGGGGCTGACTACCCGCGACCAGCTGGGCGATACGGAATCCAGTAAAAAGGCTCAACTTTTTCCAGTACTTGCGGAATCCCGCGCTAGGCTGATGTCCCAGGACAATGGGCCGGACTGTGCCATGCTGGAGATGGGCGGTTGGGATACCCATAACAATGCTGTGCCCCGTCTCAACAGACTATTTGCAGAACTGGATCAGGGCATCGCCAAACTCCGACAGGGTATGGGCAGTCAATGGGGAAATACGGTGGTCATGGTTGCAACCGAATTTGGTAGAACAGTGGCTGAAAATGGCACCAAAGGCACCGACCACGGAACCGCCAGCACCATGTTCCTGGCTGGCGGCGCTGTAAAGGGTGGACAGCTTTTCGGCACATGGCCAGGGCTGGGTAAAGATGATCAGTGCCAGGGACGTGACTTGATGCCGACATCGGATATCAGAGAATGGAAGGGTGCTGTATTGCAACAGCACTGGGGTTTGGGTAACAGAGAGCTAGCCCGAGTATTTCCTGGTGTTGCCCCGATTAATGCTCAGTTGGTTAATCAATCCAGCACCCGCAGGATATAGAAGTCAGTTACTCCAACAAGCCATGGGCCGATCGCATCAGTGTTTTACGACTGGTATCCAGGTGTTTGTCCAGGCTGGTGATAGCACCACTGATGTCTTTGGCCAGCAACTTGGTCAGCAGGTCGATATGCTCGTCGATCGCAATCACATTTCGCTCTCGCTCATCGCTTTTATCCCATTGATAATGATAATGACAGACAAAGGAGACGATATCGAAAAATTGGCGAATAAACCGGTTTTCAGAACTTCCCTGGATTGCCAGGTGCAGTCTTCTGTCCAGGGGTGCGAGTTCCTGGTACCGCGCCGGATTTCCCCTGAGAATTTTGTGCTCTTCAAGGAGTTGCTGTAACTCGAGCCAGACCGGGTCATCATCAGGGCGTTCCAGCACCTTGGTCAGGGAGTTCATCTCGAGGATACGGCGAAATTCAGCCAGTTCGCGGGCAAAGCGGACATCAAACTCGACCATCTGCCACTGTGCCCGAGGGTCCTTCTGGATTAGTCCTGTATGGGAAAATTTAATCAGAAATTCGCGAACGGTAATGGTGTTACAAGCAGAGCGCTTGGCTAGGTCGAGTTCGGAAAAGCGATCGCCAGGCAATAACTGGCCGGTGTTGATCCGGTCCAGGAAATACTTTTCAATGAGTTCCTCCTTGGAGGAGGGCTCGTTACTAATATCAAAGTAGTCGTTCTTTTTGGGTTTGCGAAGAATCTCTTTAGCGGGACCATTTTTTTTGATAACGCCAATCTCACTGAGTTGGTCAATAACATTGCGAACTGTGGTGCGGCTAACTCCTAGAGCCTTGGACAGCGCAAGGTCATTGGGTAGTTTTTTATTTTGCGCATAATTCTCGACAATCAAAGCCAACGATTCGTTGGTTGCTTTCTGGACCAGATAACTCAAGCTCGTCACTATTTATCCTCTTCGTCTATCGGTAGGTGCTGCTGACTTGTTATTGTATTGTTTTTTATACAAAAAAACAAAATGCACGTCAGCTGGTGATAGAGTTGTAAAAAAGTAGGTGTCCATAAATAAAGGCGCATCATCCTCGGTTTGAGAGTGATGCGCCTTAAGACAGTTAGAAGTTTACGCGAATACCAACGCGGAATGTTCTACCGTAGTAGTTAACCAAATTGGTTCTGCCGTCATATCCTCCGTCGAAAAAATTCCCCTCGACGTCGACACCAGACTGGCTGTCCGTTACAAAGGCAACTGTTTGGAATTGCCTAGGGGCTTCGTCAGTCAAGTTGACTGCATTGGCTGTGATAGATACATTGTTGTTGATCTTGTAAGAGAACGATGCATCCAGGGTTCCTATGCTGTCCGCCCAGGTAGACATCTGCACAGAGGCTGCCCGAATCAACCTTTCTGTACGATAGTTGTATGCTAACCTGGCAGATAAACGCTCATCTTCCCAGAAAGCGGTGGCATTGTAGGTATGCTCGGAGGTGTTGGTCAACGGGTAACCGTCATAAGGATCTTCAACGCCTTCACGAGCGTCATAGTCAGCCTCACTGTCGGCATAGGTGTAGTTCAACATCACACCGAGCCCACTCAACAATCCGGGCAAATTGTCAAAATTATGTATTACCGCCAGCTCAACACCGAGAATATCCGCTGCTGCACCATTAACTGCCTGGTTTGAAAGTACCCCTGCTACAGGGAATGGTGGTTCCTCTGACTGTGTTTCATCTAAAAGGGGTTCGCCCGTTAACGGATTGGTCATCGTGCGTAATGTTGTTGTTGTAAAAACAAAATCCTTCATGTCTTTATAAAACACCGCTGCTGACAGGAGGTTAGATTCTCCGTAGTACCATTCCCATGACAGGTCATAGTTGGTTGAAACCAGAGGATCCAGGTGGGTGTTGCCACCTTTAAAAGTAGTTTCAGCGAACGATTTTACATCAACATTACCACCGGGTCGCAAGTCATTGAATGATGGCCTTGCCATGGTTTTGGCTGCGGCAAGGCGCAACAGCATATCATCGTTGATCAGGTAGGTCAGGATTAGACTGGGCAGCAACTCGGCGTAATTTTTGGTTTCGTTTACAGGCAGTGCGGAGAAACAGGTGTCACCCGCTGAACAGCCCAGGTTGGTCAATAGTGACTCGTCGAAATAGGTCGGCCAAGGACTGCGGAAGGTAAAACCTGAGCTTCCGTTAGCTTCGACTTCAGTATCAACATAACGCACACCGACGTTACCCAGCAGGGTATCATCCATAAAGCTAAAGTTGGCCTTGGCGTAGAAAGCAAAAATTTCTTCCGATATATCCCAAGTTTGTAACGGGTTTAGGGAGGTTGCAGGTATTCCACTTGGAAATACCATATCGAGTACGGCGTCAAGATTTATCGCCCGCCATTGCTGAACCTGCCCCGGGCCGGACTGATCGCCGAGATAGCCTTCAGAAAATGGGGCTACATCGGTGATACCTTCGGTGCCGTAGAGAATAGTGCCTGGATTAACTTCAGTGTTGTTCAGGCTTATTGCAACGTCATTTTGAAAGCGGTTCTTGCTTCGGTCAGAGTACTTGGCGCCAAACTCCAGACTGGTAAAGCCAGCGGTATCAAGTTCGTAGTCGACATCGAGAAAGAATGAGGTGGTTTCATCTGTTGATTCGCGTCCATTTACTCGAACCTGAGCTAGTTTTGGTCCATTCTCAGGTGCATCGATGGGGTTAAACCAGCTGCCAAATAACATAGAACACATATCGGAAGAACCAACTACAGTTCCACCGCTAGATACTGGCGTATTGTTCTCATCAACCTGTGAACCACAACTGAAACCAGCAGGTATGTCGCTTGGAAGTTGCTTACTAATTGGGCCCTGAAAGTTAGCCTGGTTCCAAACGGGAATGTCTTGGTCTGTTTGAGTATAGTTAACTCGCGTGTCGACTGACCATGGGCCGTAAGTGAAATCGCCCCCCAGTGAGCCGGTAAAAGTTGTGCGTTCTTCTTCAGTTGACTTGGCCTGTATCAACCCCGCCACACGATCAGAGGCATTAAAAACGAAGGTGTTAGTGCTCTCATCAAGAATAGCCCCACCGTCAAGTGGGCGTCCAGGGTTTTTATTTCCCGCAGAATTACGATGCCAGTTTTTTTCCTGGAATAGGTGCCTATCCCTGTCAAGCTGCATATCGGAGTAAGAGAGATCCAGATACAGATTTGTGGATTCCGAAGGTTGCCACTGAAAGACAGTATTCGCTGTGGTGGTGTCGAGATCTATGGCTTCTATTTTCTGGGTAATAAATCTTGGCTGAACACCATAAACCGCGCCATCTAACGTCTCGCCAGTCTGTAGGCTTACCGGATCAATATAAGTATCTATCCGCCAGTCGAAGGTGTCGTAATAATCACTGCGCCTGAACTGGCTGTCCTTAACTATGGTCGTCGCTATTCCAAATGTATCATCAAGGAACTTTTTACTGGTGCCAAAGCTGTATTTATAATCATCTTCCCCGTCAAAATCGGTCCCGCGCCATTGCACTGCGCCGGTAGTACGCTCACTGCGATCCAGCGGCCGGGAGGTGATAAGATTGACCGATCCGCCTAGGCTACCTTCATTGTGGTCGGCACTTGATGTTTTCAATACTTCAATTTTAGACAGAATATCAGCTGAATAAGCTCTTAGATCGACTGTTCGCCCATCACCGGCGGAACCAAGTTCGACGCCATTTAATGAAATAGAGTTAAGGTTGGGGTCAATACCTCGAATAGTAACGGTGGATCCAATACCGTCGACTGACTGAAGTGATATGCCAGTAACTCTGCTCAGCGCTTCGGCAATATTCTCATCGGTGGATTTACCAATATCTTCGGCAATGATTGAGTCACTTATCGAGTCCGACTCGCGTTTGGCATCCCTTGCAGCTAATATAGATCCTCGGAAGCCTGTAACAACTATCTCCTCTACGACTGCAGAATCTTCTGGCTGAGTATCTTGCGCAATAGTAATGCTAGGCATCAGAACAGCAGCACTAACAACCAGTACCGCTGAGCGACAAGCTAGATGTAGTTTTCTTGTATTATATTTGGCCATGGTAAATTCCCCTTCAATATTTAGTTATTATCACTCGATAATGTATATTAAATATAAAAAACAAGTAAATATTACATTACAAGGTTCTCACTGTAAAGTGATTTTTAAATATAATAGACATTGTGCGTGGAAGTTTTGGAACCTAATGACGATCCAATTAGACAATAGTTTGCGGGGGATCTTTCCTCTTAGGGTAATCTATGACAGGAATTGATGCTTTTAGAACTAAAAAGCCCCCGTAGTCTATTGATTACAGGGGTTTCTGAGCATGATTGGTACCAGTGGCCGGATTGACTCGGAACATCTTATGGATGTTCCTCGGGGTTTTACCCCGCCGTTCGGCCCATGATGTTTCTGACTGTCTCTAGACTAATCGACACACACC
>TARA_B110000008_G_scaffold279411_1_pt1 | contig 13716 bp, 9 predicted proteins | sample TARA_B110000008 | Tara Oceans TARA_B110000008 (sample SAMEA4396496) | marine metagenome | biome: Westerlies Biome; feature: [DCM] deep chlorophyll maximum layer (ENVO:01000326); material: water (ENVO:00002006), including particulate matter (ENVO:01000060) such as... | depth 40 m
ATATTCCAGATTGGGTCCATATGCATGAGAAATTCCAGGAGTGCACCCGGTCTTTCCGGGAATTGAAACCGGTACAATCTTTCATTTTCAACCACCGATGAACCCCGCCCTCCGACCATATGACGCACATGTAATTTTGCGGCATCATTATCACTCATGTCCTCCACCGCATAACCCCGGCTTTCGAGCCGTTTAATCAGTTCAGTACGGTTGGAGCCACCTTGCGGTAAGCCAACCCCCACAAAAACCTGGGCGTTTTTAACCTTGGCATATCGATAATTGAACTCGGTAACCATTAAGTTCCCTAATGATTTACAAAATTGAAGGAACGAACCTGGTGTTTCAGGAATTTCTACTGATAACAGCATTTCCCGGTTTGCCCCAATCTCGGTGCGTTCTGCGATATGCTGCAAACGGTCGAAGTTCATATTTGCACCACAATTAACCACTACAAATCTTTTATTTTCTATCGTGTGCGACTGAAGATATTTTTTTAATCCGGCAACTCCGAGAGCCCCTGCGGGCTCCTGAATGGTTCGGTTCTCATCGTAAATATCTTTGATTGCGGCACAGATTTCATCTATTGAGACCGTGATTACCTCATCAACCTTCTCTTTGATTAATTCAAAAGGTAATTTTCCAACTTGTTTTACGGCAACTCCGTCTGCAAAAATTCCCACACTGTCCAAAATCACGCGTTTTCCCGCTTTCATTGCCGCAGATAAACAAGCAGACTCTTCAGATTCTATCCCGATCACCTTAATTTTTGGATGCAAACTCTTGATATAAGTTAGGATTCCTGCAAGAAGTCCCCCACCACCCACTGCTACAAATATCGCATCAATCGTGTCTCCTAATTGAGAAATAATTTCCTTGGCAATGGTACCCTGCCCGGCAATGACTTCGGCATCATCGAAAGGATGAATAAAGACGTAGCCGTCTTGCTTCGCCAGCTTGTGGGAAAGCTTCAAGGCATCATCGTAACTATCTCCATGGAGAATGACCTCCGCTCCCTGAATCTTTACTGCATTTACTTTAATTTCCGGGGTTGTCACTGGCATAACGATGAGTGATTTTATGCCGAGCTTTTTCGCCCCTAATGCGACTCCTTGTGCATGATTACCGGCCGATGCTGTGATCACTCCCTGCTTTTTTTGATTATCAGAAAGTAAATTCAGTTTGTGATAGGCCCCCCTTAATTTAAATGAAAATACAGGCTGTAAGTCTTCCCGCTTGAAATAGATTTCATTGGCTAAACGGGCAGACAGTCCGTCTGCCCGGTCGATCGGACTGCAGATGGCCAATTCATAAATATCTGACGATTCGATACCGTTGAGAATATGTCTCTTCAAGTCATTCATATGTAAGCCGATATGAGACTTATATTTTGTCTTTTACAATTTCGCATTGGCTTCACAATCGTTAATAAATGGCTGATTAAATTAGTATTCGCAACATCGAACACGATGATAAACCTTTGAAATTTATCGAATGAAAACTAATTTTCGTTTGCTATTATAGATTGAATTTAAACGAAGTACTTTACTAAAAGTTGAAGAAATCGAAGAAAAAGTTATTTTGCATCCTTAGCACAGCGAAACCCAGTATGGTTGGTGGGAGAAAGAGATTCGGAATGGTTTCGGGCGGCAGGTCGGTAACGTAAACAATAATCCCAGTGACAAAGAAATGACCCTCCTCTCGCAACATTTAGATTCATCAGTTCATTATGATCCTCCGTGGGTAACGGACAGGTTCCAGTACGACGAAATTGCTCAAGCTCAATTTGGGTAATGGGAGAAGCAGGCCCAGTGGGGTTGGGATGTGGATTCTCCATGAATTCACTGTAATAGGAAGGATGGAAAAAATCACTGCAAATTTCCCACACATTTCCTGCAATATCGTATAATCCATACCCATTGGGGGGGTAAGACCCGACTGGTGATGTCGAATGGAATCCGTCTTGTGCAGAATTTTCCGCAGGAAAAATACCTTGAAAGCAATTCGCCATCCATCTTCCCTGGGGTCTCGGCTCATTACCCCAAGCATACATGGAATCCTTCAGGCCACCACGCGCCGCTAATTCCCATTCTGCCTCAGTAGGTAGACGTTTACCGGCCCATTTGGCATAAGCGTTCGCATCGTCTATGTTTACACAAACCACCGGATGATCCATACGGGCCTTAATTGATGAATTCCTGCCCTCCGGACTTTTCCAGCAAGCCCCTTTTCGGTAAGACCACCAGGTCCATGGATCGTTGGTTGACCGTGGGTTAATATTCTCAAGTGGTGGAGCGAAAACAGTAGCACCCGGTAACAACTGTTCCTTGGGGGCAGCCGGGAACATCTCTTTACTAAGTGGCTTCTCGGCAAATGTGATGTATCCGGTAGCATCCACGAACTCTTTAAACTGGGCATTGGTGACCTCATATTTATCGATCCAAAAACTTGATACCTCCACTTCATGAACCGGTCCTTCCTCCGGGTATATCTCTCCGTTCCCAGCGGGTTTATTATTCCCCATCGAAAAGCTTTGACCCTCAATCAATACCATTTCATTGAAAGAATTTATGCTTGTTTTACTCGCGGAAGATGTTTCCTGGTCCCGCGTGCAGGATACCCCAAAAAACGAACAGATAAAAATACCAATTAGATTTGTTTTATAAAATTTTCCGGTTTGAAAATTCACCATATAATTTATACTGCTCAGATTTTTAGAACTCTCAAACTCTAAACCGAGTTTCAAGAAACTATCTCTTCACATAATTCGAAGAGTCAGATTTACTTATTGGAGATTGAGCTGCTCAAAAAAATCTTCTTTGTAATTACAAATCTGGATTTTTTCCTACCGTCTCACCAATCATTACAAAGTGAAACTCAGCTCTAAAATTTTACGAATAGATGAATGCGGTTCAGGGACTTCAAGACTACATACTCCCTTGATTTTGGTTTTGCATTAGCAGATCACTTTGGAAAATCTTATAAATAATGCACCTAAATGGGCTTTAAAAAAATGACGGCCCAATATAAATATCTCCCCAGTTTTGTTTCTTTACTATCCCGCCCATCAATTCTGCCTCGATCTAAGATATATTCCATCTAGGGGGAATGACCGGAATGACCATTAAGTTCGTCTTAGCTTGATATACAGTAGGAGAAAAAAAATCAGGCTCGCAGCAAGACCAATCAATGGAGTTTCAATACCGCTTACAAATCGCTCTTCCCAAACCATTTTCGTTTGCGTTCCAAGCTCCGGCATACCCTCAATAATAGGGATTTCAATTTCGCTTTCCACACTGGTCTGCCAAAAGGCAATCCGGCATCCGTCTTCGATCCACAAATAAAAAGACAATGCTGCAGGGATAAAGCAAAATAAAATAAGAACACTTTTCATTTTAAAGTTTAGATAATATTAAATGCAGGAGCAGAAATCTAAAATCTTCAATTTTAATTACTGCATCTGTACTCAGCAAAAAAATACTAATAACCATGCGTAAGTCATGAATAAAACAGATATAGTAATATAAACCACGGAAAAAAAACGCACTTATCCTAGAATAAGTGCGTTTTCCTTCACTCGATTGAAATCGAGTAAATTATTTAAAATATATTTATTCAATATTGGCTCCAACCACCGATGCCATTTGCATCATATTAATGGTTTCACCCTCTTTCAAATTTCTTAAATCCGTTACCTTGCCAGACTTACTGGTTGCATTTGTATTCTTAAATACTGTGAGAAGCTTAGCGTCGGCAACAATGAACTTTCCTGCATTTTCTGGTTGTCCGTTCTCTGTCTTCGTTTGAAGTTTATTCGATTTAATATATTCCCAAAGTTTTTGGGTAATTTCAGTCCTAGGAAGTTCAGTCGCTCCTAAAAATGCTGCTAGATCACTCTTTAATTTAACTGGTTTACTCAATCCTTTTGCTTCTGCCATTTTGATTCCTTATTTGTTATAATTGTTTTGTAGTTAAAATCTAGATGTCTAAATAAAATGTACATCCAATGCACGAATACTGATCTCTTTTAGTACAAAGACAATCTAATTTAAGTCATTGTGAACAACTAAAAACAAGCCTAATATTCTGAACTGATAATCTTTGTTTACAAAAGCTTAGGGTAATCCCAAAGGAAACACCCCAAACCATCATGAGCAAATAACTCACTCAACATAAAAAAGCGGAAACATAGGAATTCAGTCTCAGTCTTTAATCGACCTATATAATTAATTCGATTCGAGACTAATTAATTTAAAAAATACAGTTCATGCATGGTTTTTCTGAACGATAAAATCTTTTACTTCAAGCAATCAAAATTAATATATATTGTTTTTACAAATTCCTTTACCTGGGCCGGTTAAGTTGAAATTTAGATAAAACCTTCCGCCAGTTCGCATATACATAGTAAGTCGTGCTCTTTCCTTCTCTGATCAGTTTCGCTTCCGAGCAAGTATAACAGATCATCAAATATTTTTTTGCTCCTTCTGAGTTCCACATAATCGCATAGTCGGGATGAAATGGTCCGCAATCCTTTGGTGGCTCACTGGATCCGGGCATGTGAAAACAACTCTCGTCCAAAAGCAAGTTCATTAAATCACCATGGCTTTCTCCGCTTGCCTTGACCTTAGGGTGGTAAAACCAATGACCATCAATTTCCAAGACATCTTTCCTATTCTTTTCCTTCTCAAAATATGAATTTTCGCGAATAGGATGTGGTAAACCCTCATACACAAAAAGTTCGTCGGTCTTTTGGAGGGATCGGAAAACCGATTCCTGACAACTTGTAAAAAAAGAAAGAATTAAGACAGGCAGAATTAAAACTTTCATATGCTTCTGAGAAACTGGCTTTCTAGTTCAAAGGCGTGACATTAATGTTTCGAAACCAAACGGGTTGCCCATGATATTGTAGTCCAAGATGACCAGTTCGTGGAAGGTCCTTTAATGCAGTCTTAAACTTATTTCTGGAACCGTCTGGGTTTTTATTGGGTTCTTTCCAGTCATCAATTTTAATATCAATTACTTTTTTCCCATTCACTTTTGCCATAACACTGGGTCCCTTGCATGTCAGCTCCATTTTATTCCATTCCCCATCGGGTTTACCAGCGGCAACAATTGGTTCTTTTGCATCGTAAAGAGATCCAACAATGTGTTTCCCACTGTATAAACCGGGAGATGCAATCTGAATTTCAAATCCACCCTGTACCGCGTTCTTAGGATCTGTGCGGAAAAACAATCCACTGTTCGCTTTTTCCGAAGTCTTATATTCCAGGGAAATGGTAAAGTCGCTAAATTTACCCTTTGACCAAATTATCCCACCCGGTGTTTCGGAGGGAGTAAGCATCCCATTTTTAAGAGTCCAATTTTTATTCAGACTAATCTGCTTGGGAGATAATAAATTAATTGCTTTGCCACCGAAAAGTGAAAAACTAGATAAACCTAAAAATAGAATGATAGGTAAAAAGAGTAATTTTTGTTTTTTCATAAGTATTTTATTAAATGTATAATCTAGTTAATTGTCTATAAACATATCAAAATCTATCCAAAATCATATTCCTCTTATTTAGTCGAATGCTGAATTATAAATTCAATCAATTCCTTTGATTTAAAAAAATCGTCGCCCACTTGGTGCCCCTTTCCCGGCACAACCTTTACTTCAGCTTCTCCGCCTAACTTCGTATATCGATTGATGACAATCTCAGTATTCTCTGCAAGTGGAACGATCCGATCGGAATCACCATGTACCATAAACAAAGGCACTTTTGCTTGAGCTAACCCTTCTAGTTGATGGATCGGGTTATGAGGATCAACCGATTTTAAAAAGGTATCTTGATCCATTTCAAAATCGGCTAAAGTGGAGCTTAAATTTCGGATCATCGGCCAACTCCTCAAATTCAGTACCGGATAAATTCCTGCAAAGGCTTTTACCTTTTTTGGATTCTTGACTGCCCAACTTAGCATCATAAGCCCACCTCGGCTTTGTCCAAGCAATATGGGTTTCTTTGAATATCCACGATCGACCATTTCATTATAGAATTTTGTAAAGCGGTCTACGCTTTTGGGCGACCCGCGAACTTCTCCCTGGTCACAACCGGCAAAACTAATTCCCTTTTCAAGAAGTTTATCGATATACCAGCCGTGCGACGGATCGGGGTGACGAGGTAAAGTGGGGGCATACCACACCCAGGGTTTATTTTGTCTGCTAGAATTAGCATCCAGTACGAAACATTTTGAGGAACCAACCAAAAATTCCACTGGCTCATATTCAAGGCGATGCCCATATGTAAGGAAAGAGGAAAAAGAAAAAACGAGTAAGCAAATGAATTTCATTATTTAACCCTCTTAATTTTGAATCTTTTGATTCTTAAAGCTTTTCCAGTTTCCAGGCTCCCCCACTTCAACTCGATAACTACCCATCTCAAAAACTTTAGGACGGAATGTACCCTTTGTCACTCGCCGAGCATAAACCAATTCACCAGATGGTTCTTTCCTAACACGAACAATAAAACTCTTCTTCTTTATTTTGACGGGAGCCAAAAAACCGAGCGGTTTCCGATTATATTGCTGGTCTACGGAAACCGTAACTGGCCATCCATTATGCGTTTCATAACTGGCAATATCTGAGGTCATATTCTCATAAATCGGCCAGCTTTCCATGGTAATTTCCTGTTCATCTTTATGAAATTTTACAATTCCATATCCGGATGCCGAATTATTTAATTTTTCAAGCATAGTCGATGGCTGACCCTTAATCTTTTCAGGGTACTGTTTGTCAATTCGATTCGCCGCTGCCCAGACATTTATCTTGTTATGAAAGCCGTCCAAAAATTCACCGGTAAAATTGGGCGAGCCCGGCCGACGATTTTCCCCCGCTTCCTTCGGTGCCCACAAGCGGGGATATCCGTTACAGATTCCGGCACCAGCAAAAGAAAACCCAGCATCATTCCATTCATCCACCCCATGATGAACCACGGTGGCAAGATGTTGGTCACCATGAATCATAACCGCATGTGCTTTTCTTGCCAATTCGATCGCCCGATTACGACCGGACTGAGGCCAACCATTGGAGTCCAGATCCGCAATCAATATATTGCTGTCCTTTCCACCCCCGTGATGGGTGGCCACAGCACAGAATGGAGACTGGGAAAGAATCGCTTTCATCGATGCATCTCGATAATCACCAGCCCACTCTTCAAGAAATTGTTCCTGCCTCGTACCCAATAAGTGCAGCCCTGGTTTATCTAAGACCTTGGGATCCAGGTTCGGATCTCGAACATGGTCCACCCTACCCTTATGAGTCTTTTTATCAACTGCTTGAACCGGTCCGGATTTAAATTTCCGATCTTCCAAAACAGCCATACTGATTCCACCATAATTAAAATCAGTGTAGTAAACTCCAATATTCTGAAGGACAGGAGTCGGGTCATAAGGATCGGGCAAATTAGAAACTTGGGTCCGTTCCACCATCCTTACCCATTCTGGATGCATAGCGTATCCACCGTCGCTTCCCTTATTTCCCCCTTCGGGCACTGGCCCTCCTCCCAATCCCCAAATATTCCCATGATATACATCATGATCATCAGGAATCACGATGGATGGCCGGTCCTTCATCGCATCCCGAAAGCTCCACCCAAAGATCCAGTATTTCGGAAGGTAATTTAAAGAAGCTCTTGCTACATCTTCGATCTTGGATGCACGAACAATCCCATACCCTCCATTACTCTCATAAAGTTGATCACCGGCAAAAAATAAAACATCCGGGTTTTGGGCCAAAATATTTTGCTGTAAATATTGATTGGGAAATGCTCCGTCTTTCATACAGGACAATGCAGCTAATTTGATAGTCTTTTTATTTTTCGGATCTTTACGGATCGTTCCTTTCCATTCTCCCATTTCATTTCCATCTTTCAAAACCACTCTGAAAGAAACTGGCTGTTGATCGTTCCAGTTTTCGATTCGAAAATGAGCCGTACTTGCATATTCATGAATCGCAGAACTCTGCACCCTTTTCCACTTACCCTCTTTCCAAAACTCGAGGTGTACTTTTTCTCTGTTCATTCTACCCATGGGGGAAACTTGTGCCGTCATTTTCATGACGCCTCGATGCAGCGTATATTGAGTCCAAAGAATAGGTCCAAAAGTTTGATCCAGATTCTGCGTCACTTTATTTCCTGAGATTTGCCAATCCTGAAAAGTAACATCTGCTTGAAATTCCTTGCTGTCAGCAGGAATGGCAGGGGCATGATTCTTTTGTGCATAATCTGCAAACAAGGAGAGATTGCCGAGGAATCCTTTTTTCATTCGCACCGATTTATTAATAAACAGGAGAACCGAACTTTTATCCTCATTGCTGCGCTTGCTGGCTTCTAGGATAAAATCAAAATTATTCCCTTTGTGTTCTACTTTAAGAGTTAATCGAAGATCCTCCAAAGCTGACTTTGGCAAGTTGGTTTTACTTTCAATTCCCGGTCCAAAAAGTTTACCTTCAGAAGTTACACCAGCCATATAGCCTGAACTTCCAAACAAATTGGACCGGTATTCTTCGGGCATCGCTCCGACAATTCCAAATTTAAATCCGGCCCGCTTAATTTTATTGGAATTTATTTTCTCAAAACTTAAAAGAACAGATTGCGAAAAACTACCTTCCTCAGCTTTGAGTTGATGTGTTAGCAGATGAATATCGTGGGTTTTCCCACCCTTGCTAATCATTACTTCCATTCTCCCATTCTTTAATTGCCAATCCATCTGTGGATTAGGCCAAAACTCCTTACCTACAAATGGACGGGTGATATCATTACGAAGTGCAGATTTGTAACTGGCCCCTATCAGCAAAGGAGTACTCATTTGCATAATCAAAAACCAAGCAGCGCAGGACAAGAAAAGCCTTGGGGGCATTACATTTAGAAATGAGTTATTTATAACTTTTATCATAATTCCATCTATTCAAATCGAATTAGTTTTAATACCAATCAAGAAATGCAAAGATTGGTGAATTAAAATCTGTGCTAGGGTTAATTCTTAAAGCCTAAACCAATAAGTTTAGGGCGATCCGTGGTAATTGAATCAATTCCCCTCTTCGCTAAGTTTTCTGCAGTCTTAGAATCATTGATCGTCCATGCATGCCATTCAAAGCCAGCATTGATAACCGATTTTGAGAATTCAGGGGGAATTGTATGTTGAGAATCCAGTCCATCAGCTTTGCAACCTTGCAAAGTGGTAATGACTTGATCCACGGAAGGTTTCCATGTTCCATTTTTTTTCTTGAAGCCAGTGAGCCAGTAAGCCTTGTAGCCAGGCATTGCTTCTTTAAATACTTTTATTACTTCCTTGTTGAAGCAAATCAACCGCACCTGATCCATTTTCAAATCTGACTTCTGAATTTCTTTGATCAGAAATGGTATGATCTCAGGTCCACATTTCACCTCCACGAATATTTTTTTCCCTTTTGGAATAGTGGCAAAAACTTCTGAGATCGTAGGGATCTTGGTTCCTTTAAATTTTGTGTGCTTCCATGCTCCAACATCCAAGGCACGAAGTTCCTCAAGGGTGGATTTCGAGACAATCAAATTTTTGTCGGCCAGTCGCTTCGTGGATGCATCGTGAATGCAGACAATTTGACCGTCTTTCGTTAAAAGAAAATCTCCCTCAATCGCATCTGCTCCCTGCTCCCACGCTAAGCGAAAAGCGGGCAATGTATTTTCAGGAGCCTCAAAAGAGGAACCACGATGGGCCACAATCAGTGGTTCACCTAAAACTACATGACCTGCAAATAAAGCAAGGAATAAAAAAATGCCTCTACCTAAAACCATTTCTATAAAGTATTAATAAACCTTAGATCCTCAGACAGCACTTCGAGGGCAAAATGACCTTTTGTACCTCGACCATTCACCACGACGAGCAGGTTCTGTTTTCCTGCTTTCGTGAAGTCAATGAAGAGGTCGGCTTGATTACCCTCTGCGGGAATTTCAACTTCCTTGCCTCCAAGAAAAAGATTCAAGTCACCTAAATTTCCTTTAAACCGAACCTTATGATTTCCTTTTTTAACTACATCAACTTGCGTGCGTAAAACTTGGTATTTATCTCCTCTCCGATTAAGAGCCACCGGTACTTCTTCAAACGGAATTCCTCCGCCTACCATGGCATAGAATGGTTTCCATTCATACCCGTCAAATTCCTGTGTAAACATTTTCGCACCATAATGATGGATGGTTCCTGGATTCGGAGAATTGACAGGTAACACATCCCATTTGCGGGCAAAACGCTGGGTAGTGGTTTTGAACTTTCCTTCTTTTCCTAGCTCCACCATGAATCGTACTAGATCAACAAACTCATCCTCCCGCAATTGAGTGGTCAGCCCAACTGGCATCAGGGAAACTGGAGAAATAATTTGGCTACCAATATCGGCTTTTGCGACGCGGTTGTGCTTCCCGGTAAGATCGCGAATAACCACCTCCGTGTCTGTCTCACTCAGAATACCCCCAGCGTAAGAATCTCCATTTTTAAGGGTGATCAGGTTGGTGTGATAGCCTTCCTTAATTTTCTTACTCGGTTCAATGAGTGACTCGATCAGGTAATCAACCGGTGCACTTGCACCAATCGAAACTAAGTTCGGACCGATCACACCACCCACTTCTCCAATCGCATGACAGGCAACACACTGCAAATTTTCACGTCGATACACGCTCTCTCCCTTCGCTGCATTTCCCTTCGAATTGACCCGGTCGATCATCGCAATCATTTCCTCTTTCGTAAGGCTCATTTTCATAGGCTTCAAACCCCCGGATTTTTGCAATGCTTCGATAAGAGCCTGCGGTCGTGTAGGTGCACTCTCCGCCAACTGCATTCCTTTTAATGCCACATCTTCGGGTAGTTCGCTATTCTCAAGTTCTTTAGTCAATGCCTGGGTGGCTCCTTTGTTGGAAATAAATGCAGCTATTAAATCATTGGGTTCCTGCCCTTTCGGGAGATTTCTCAATAGATTTGCAGCCCGGCGGGCTGCCAATATTGGCTGAATCTTCATCTGCCCTTTAATCAATATTGATTTGAGGGGATAAGAAACCTTTGGGTTTTGAATTTGCTCATCAAAAAATTTGCGTGTCTTTTCTCCACTCATTGCGATTAAAGAATTGATTGACGCATTTTTTCTCACCTGCTTGGAATCGGTCTGTTTCAATATGACTTCCAAGTTAGTGCGAGCAGACTCTAGCTTCCACAAACCTGCCAATTCAACCGCAGTGCTCCACACCGTATCATTCTCGCTTTGCAAAAACTTCAACACTGCATCCAAACTTCCAGATGGATTAATCTTTCGAATCTTCTTAGCCGTAAGCATAGCATTCAAATAAGCATGCTGTTGACTTACAGAATCCGTTTGCAGAGAAAGACCCAGTAATTTTTGCAAGTGAGCAGGAGTACCTTTATCAGCAATCCAATTGGCAACTTCCCAAACCTTTTTATCTTCCTTCATCTTACCCTTTGAAATGGAGTCTAGGATTTGATCAGCACCCAGAGGCTCTCCGATTGCTGAAGACGCAAAGAGAAGTTGCGAAAGACTATCAAATGGATTCTTCCCTTTTGTTTTCATCTCATTCACCCAGCGGTCTCGATGCTCCCTGCATATAGACCAAACAGCAAAATCAAGAAAGTCATCAACCTCCACTCCCTCGAGAGCACGCAAAGCAATAGCAACGGTTTTGGGGTCATCCAATTGAGCCAACAAACTCACCGCCCATAGACGAACATGAGGAGATGGGTCCGAAACAGCTTCTTCAGCAATGGATAGAATATTTTTATATTTCTTATTGGATGCATCATAGTAAATAGCACGCAGACCGGCTGCCCTTGCATTATGTGATTTCGACTTGGTCAATTGTCTAGCCCACCCAATATCCAATCGATTTAAGGCCTGAGTGGCCCAGACTTTGCGTAATATATGAAGATCAGACATCGGGCGGACAAAAGAATTTAATGCTGAAAGCATTATATTTGGATCACGAGTTCGTAATTCAGCCGTGGCCAACTCCCTGACAATATTCTCTTCGGAAAAAAGTAAGGCTTCTGCTAAAGCTTTGGAGTCCATTTCGGCAGGCTTGGTAAAGGGTGCCGGAGGATTTTCCGGAAAACTGATCCGCCAGATTCGTCCATGCTTATGATCACGCCTAGGGTCACGAAAATCCACTTCCCCATGCTGGATAATAGGGTTGTATAAATCAGCCACATAGATTGCTCCGTCGGGTCCCATTTTAACATCGATGGGACGAAAAGCTCCATGCTTGGATGCTAGTAATTCCTTATATTCTCTCGATTCGAAAGCACTTCCTTTGTCGCTCAAACGATAAGTTTTAATGCGATGACCACGAAAATCTGGCGATGCCAAGGCACCGCGCCAATGTTCAGGAATATGACTACCCGATAGGACTTCAAGCCCACATAGCTTGGGCTGTCCGGGGTTCAGTCCCTGCACTCTGCGTGGAGCACCAGGAGAAGCCACAAAAACAGATCGTGGATAAACAAAGTTGATTCCCTGACCGCCAGCGCCATCGGTCATGAAGCTTTGGCCCCATTCATCAAATGCATGCCCCCATGGGTTAACCAAACCCTTCATGAACACTTCCGTCCGCTTGGTCTCTGGACGATAATGCCACATTCCACCTCCGAGTAGTCTGCGTATCCCATAAGGGGTATCCAAATGGGTATGAATATAAATCGACTGATTGAGCCACATCATTCCCTCAGGGCCCCATCTAAAGGTATGTACGATATGATGCGTGTCTTCGGTGCCAAACCCAGAAAGAACAACCTCCCTCTGATCCGCTTTTCCATCACCATTGGTGTCTTTTAGAAACAAAACATCATTACTGTTGGCCACATAAACTCCACCATCCCCAGGAAGTACACCGGTAGGGATATGAAGGTCATCTGCAAAAACTGTATGCTTATCCGCAACTCCGTCCCCATTGGTATCTTCCAGTATAACCAATTGGTCGGACTCTTCCTCCCCTGGTTTAATATGAGGATAAAGCGGACTTCCTACGACCCATAACCGGCCCATTGAATCCCAATTCATATGGATCGGGTTACGCACCACCGGCTCACTGGCAAAAAGGTTTATCTTCGCCCCTTTCGGTAAAACAAATGAATCTAACTGAGCCTGAATCGAAGTATCAGGAATTTTGGTCAGACCCCGTTGGCCAAAGGTGAGGGTATAAAGTGTGAAAAAGAGAAAAAGGGAAAAGGTGGTAATTTTCATGAATTAAAATAGTGGTAATTAAATTATCCTTGGGAACCTTTGAGCAATTGACTTCGGATCGCTTCAATCTCATTCTCCCGTTCTTCAATAATGGGATCAAATTGAGGAATTTCCTTAGCATTATTCCCCTGTTCATGTTTTCTAAATAAGTACAGATAGGTTTCATTAGCTGGTCTCCATCGATGAAAAAATAAGCGGTTTTTCTCGATGATACCTTTCCTCAAATTTTCGGTCAGAGTATCCGACTGGATTGCTTCATAACCCAGGCCCAGAGCAAGTTGGGAAGCCAGTTCACGGTATCCATGCTTGGTGAAATGGAGCCCGTCATGAGTAAATGCTTTCGATGAAACTTCTTTTTCCAATTTATCTCCTCCCATTGCCCCGAAAAGATCAACGAAATGAAGGTTCTCTTTCTTCGCAAAAGCTTGTAGAGCGTCCCGAATCTTGGCAAGTCTTCGATTATTTTCCAGATG
>TARA_B110000008_G_scaffold18817_1_pt1 | contig 13712 bp, 11 predicted proteins | sample TARA_B110000008 | Tara Oceans TARA_B110000008 (sample SAMEA4396496) | marine metagenome | biome: Westerlies Biome; feature: [DCM] deep chlorophyll maximum layer (ENVO:01000326); material: water (ENVO:00002006), including particulate matter (ENVO:01000060) such as... | depth 40 m
TCAAAGATTACGTCAATGTTTTTGGCCGCTATTTTTTATGAATCTCATTCTAGATTGCCAAGGTGTTGATTTTACGGCGAAAAACAGCGATGGGAAATTCTCTTAACGAAACCTATATCCAAAATAGATATTAAGATGTCTTAATTACCCTCATGCTTTTAAACTTCAGACACAAATCTCTAGCCAGCCGCAGCTCTACGCCTATCGTTCAATCGCGTGTCCACATTCTCATTCCAGTCCCTAAATCTCCGAGCCGAAATCGGTGGAAACTCCTATTCTCTCAATCTAGATGGAACTTTGATTCTCCTTGATGCCGGGATGCACCCTAAAGAAAATGGACTAGATGCTCTTCCCCGCTATCAGGATGTTCCATTCGATAGCGCCGATGCAATCATCATCTCGCACTCCCACCTAGACCACATCGGAACTCTTCCGGTGGCTCAGCGGGAGCAACCTTCGGCACCTGTTTATCTCACCGCACCCTGCGCAGCGCTTGGTGAGGCTCTGCTTCACAACTCGGTCAATGTTATGAGCAGTCAAAGGGAGGAATTAGGAATTACCGACTACCCTCTCTATCATCATCGCGAAATCGATCACCTCCGCGATCGCTGGATGATACGACCCTATGAAAAAACTTTTTCACTCGATCCCCTTGGAGAAACGGAGACAACGGTCACTTTTTATGACGCCGGTCATATTTTAGGATCAGCAGGAGTTCTGATCGAGAAGAATAACAGACAAATCTTTTATACTGGAGATGTTAACTTCAAGGGTCACTCGCTCATCAAAGGGGCCCGCTTCCCTCAGCTCAATGAGCCCGATCTCCTGATCATGGAAACAACAAGAGGGGCTGACGAACGCCCCACCAATTACACCCGTACCGATCAAGAAAAACTTCTTGCGAAAGGGATCCGGAATGCGATCGAAGCTAGTGGCTCAGCCCTCATTCCGGTCTTCGCGATAGGCAAAACACAGGAAGTGCTCACGATGATCGATAACTTTAAAACCGAAGGTTTAATTCCGGATCAGACCCCAGTTTTTATGGGTGGCCTTAGCACAAAGATGACGATGATTTACGACAGCTTCTCAGGCTCGACGAGGCGCCATCGCCCCAACTTCGAAATCCTCCGCGACATGAAGGTTCACACAGGGAATAAAAGAAGGCGTGCACCCATTGAATACAAACCTGGAGCGATCTACTGCCTGTCCAGCGGTATGATGAGCGAGAAAACCACTTCCAACATTTTCGCGCGCAGCTTCCTCCAGAACCCAGCTAACTCCCTCCTCTTCGTAGGCTACGCGGAACCGACCACTCCTGCCGGTGCGATCAAGAAAGCTTCGTCGGGCGATGTCATTCGACTCGATGGAACTCATAAAGTGCAACTCAATTGCGCCGTCGAAGAATTTGATTTCTCAGGACACGCGCGTCGTGAAGAACTTTTAGAATTTGCCGTCAAAGCACGCCCCAAGAAACTCCTTCTTGTTCACGGAGACCCTGATGCCGCCAGCTGGTTCGAAAAAAAACTCGCTGAGGCCCTGCCGGAAACTGAGGTCATCATTCCCCAGCCAAAGGCTAAGATTCTCTTCTGAAGGCCGGCACCATTTCCTCCAAAATCCCGAGGAGAGTTTTCTTCTCACGGGGGATGAGGTGATTATCAGCTTCACGAGACAACTCTTCGCTAAGATGGCAGTAAACCCAGACAGGCCCTTGAAAGACAGCGAATGAATCTTGCCCTGCCTGGACCGAAACCCCTCTAACTAAGCCGCAAAACAAAGAAACGAAACTTCATAGTGGTATTTTTTTACGTCTTACAACAGCGCGTCTATCCAAACTTCTTTTACTGCCCTAACAGTCTTGCCAGCCTGCTCGAATATTTTGCCCCGATAAATTCTCAGTTCCTCATCATTCTCAAAATCCAAACCAATCAGAGCGCGACCCACACGCTCCCCTGTATAAGTGTAATTGAAGTAGCACAGACTGGTTGTCGAACTGATCGCATTCATGAATCCAAGCAAAGCTCCAGCTCGCTCCGGAAACTCAACCTCCACGAACAAGGGTGAAGCGAAGAGAGCCGGAGTAAATGGAATCACTCGAAACCTAGTCGCACCATGTCCTGTGACATCTTCCGATCTTTCCTCCTTTTGGGCGATCCATTTTTTAAACTCAGCGGATGCTAAATCGGGAACATCAACACTTAACAGTGGTCTTTGTGGCTCGTTCTTTGTCCGCCCATACTGCAAATCCACAATGCTCACGCCAGCTGGCAAATCAGTCAAAAGTCGAGCCAAGGAACCTTTTTCTTCCGGAATAATAAATCGCCAACTCCGATCACGCTGCGGATTGATCCCCGCCTGCCGAGAGACATCAGCAAATTTTGCAAAATCCATGTTCGCACCACATAAAATGGTAAGAACTTTTTCGTCCGGCTTAATCTCGCCCGCCTCATGATGCTTTAAAAAACCGGCCAAACTCATTGCTCCACTCGGTTCAGGAATCACACGCAAACCATCCCAGTGTGACTTAATTGCTGAAGAGACCTCCCCGTTCGTCACCGTGACAATCTCGTCGAGGAGATCCCGACAAAGTGGATACGTAAACTTACCAACCTGCGTCACCGCCGTCCCATCGCAAAAAACATCAACATAATCTAAGGGAACCGGCTTCCCCATCTCAATGGCAGCCTTCATAGAAGCCTGATCCACACCCTCAACTCCGATTACTTTCACCTTTGGCCAAGAACTCTTTAAGAGGGCTGCAACCGCCGAAGCCATGCCGCCGCCTCCAACCGCCACATAGACTCGATCAAACGGTCCCTCCCCGGAGGTGAAAATTTCATCTGCAAGGGTCCCCTGTCCTGCCATGACCTCGATGGAATCGTAAGGCGGAATAAAAATCGCTCCGGTCTGCGCAGCATGTTCAAGCGCAGCCGTCTGCGCCTCCGCAAAACTGTCACCAGTCAACTCGATTGAAACACTATCACCTCCATGTGCCATCACAGCTTTCCGTTTCACTAGAGGTGTTGGCTTAGGCATATAAATAAAGGCCTTGGTTCCCAACTTCCGAGCCGCCAAGGCAATTCCTTGTGCATGGTTTCCAGCTGAAGCTGCGACCACACCACCCTCCAGCTGAGCCGGAGTGAGACAAGCCATCGCATTAAATGCTCCCCGCCATTTATAAGCTTTAATTGGCCCTAGATCCTCACGCTTCACCCAAATCGACTGATTAACGCCCTCAATCACCATCGGCTCCAGAGGGGTTGCATTGCCAATCTGATACACCCGTGCACGGGCCTGATGGATCGCCTCAAGCAGCTGATCAACTGGATTTCCTTCGCTCACGCCTCACCTTTCTCAAAAATCTACCAGAAACACACGCCTCAATCACTCCCCCCTAAAAATGCAGCAGCCCCGCCAATCTCCTAAGAAACTAAACAGGGCTACTGTCCCCCCCAAATTGTTAAATCTGCTAAGAGAAAACCATCTACAATCCTTCTATACAAGCACTTTATCACACTAACAGGCTTAACAGAATGGATTTACGCTGTTCAAGTTCGTATCAGCTCCTAGAGTCCCGCCGCAATGAGCGACGAAAAAACGCCCACCCAGCCCCAATCTACCTCCGAGGAACTCATTGCCGTCCGGCGAGAGAAACTAGCGAAACTCAAGGAATTGGGCCTCGATCCTTATGGCGCTGCGTTTGAGACCACGACTACCCCTGGCGAACTCAAGGCCAATTTTAACGACGATCAACCCGTGAAGCTCGGAGGACGACTTCTAGCCATTCGCGACATGGGTAAATCCGTTTTCGCAACACTCGGCGATGCCCATGGTCGTATTCAAATCTATCTCAATAAGAAAGGAGTCTCCGAAACCGACTGGGAGGCTTACCAATGCCTTGACCTCGGCGACTGGATCGGGGTCGAAGGAGAGACCTTTACTACCGGCAAGGGCGAGCCATCGGTCAAAGTTGAGCAGCTCACTATTCTCTCAAAGGCGCTCCGACCTATGCCTGATAAGTGGCATGGACTGTCCGACCGTGAGACAAAATACCGCAAACGCCACCTTGACCTCATGTCGAACCAGGAAAGCGCAGACCTCTTCATCATGCGCTCAAAGATTGTGGCCGAAATACGTAATTTCCTTCACGAGCGTGACTACCTCGAAGTTGAGACCCCAATGCTTCACGACGTGGCCGGTGGCGCTGCCGCCAAGCCTTTCGAGACTCATCACAATGCCCTCAGCATGCCGCTCACTATGCGTATCGCGCCTGAGCTCCACCTCAAGCGCCTCCTCGTTGGCGGCCTCACTAAGGTCTTCGAACTCAACCGCAACTTTCGTAACGAAGGCATCTCGCGCCGCCACAACCCTGAGTTTACGATGCTTGAAGCTTATCAAGCTTTTGGCGACTTCGAGATCATGGCAGACCTCGTCGAAGAAATGGTCTGCCACCTTGCTCAAAAATTCTTTGGCACCCTTCAGATTGAGCACAGAGATGAAAACGGAGAGCATCTCCGCACCCTTGATCTTTCGCGACCTTGGAAACGTGCACCCTACCAAAGTCTCATCAAAGAAGTCGCTGGCGACGATTGGTTCGACCTTTCGCCAGAAGGGCGCCGCTCCAAGGCCCAGTCGACATTTGGCCTTGAGATCCATGACCATCTTGAAGATTACGAGGTCACCCAGCAAGTTTTCGAGAAGCTGGTCGAAGAGCACACCTTTAATCCATGCTTCGTGACCCACGTTGACTCCAAGCTCATCCCGCTCGCTAAGGAGAACCATCAAAACCCCTCATTAATCGACGTTTATGAGCTCATTATCAACGGTCAAGAGATCTCCCCCGGCTATTCTGAACTCAACGATCCGGACGTTCAACGCCGTCGTCTTCAGGAACAAACCGGTGGTGAAGCCCAAGAAATCGACGAGGATTTTGTGGAAGCGCTCGAGCATGGCATGCCTCCCGCAGGCGGCATTGGTATTGGCATCGATCGCCTGATCATGCTCCTCACCGGAGCACCAACCATCCGCGACGTTGTTCTCTTTCCTCAGCTCAAACGAAAAGATTGATGGCTTGCCTACTTCTCCTCAACTCACCCGGCGCGGAAACCCGAAATTCCATGAGATAGAGAAACTCCTCCTATTGGCCTACTGAATCCTACTCCCAAAACCTTTCGGGGCATGTCTAGTAGATTCCCTATAATTTCGTAAAAGCGGTTGTTGCAGAAGACACCGCATAAAAAAACGTAATTTGAGAGATCTTAAGGTGAGAGAGGGTTTTATATCTCGAAAAGTAGGCTGCAATCTCCCTCTGGCCAACGATCCTTGCCAGACACAAACATCCAAAAAGATATGAGACTGCCACTTCTTCTTGCCGCCCTGACCACCGCTGCCCTTACCGCAAACGATTGGCCCCGTTTTTTGGGCCCCAAAGGAGACGCCACCTCAAGCGAATCTGGACTAATCAAATCGTTCCCAAAAGACGGCCCAAAAATCGAGTGGACTGCTGAACTTGAAGGTGGATTCGGTGGAGCCGCCATCTCGGGTGATGAAATTTTCCTCGGTGATCGTGTTGAGCAAGAAAAAGATATGCTCCTTTGCCTCGACTTCAAAACCGGCAAAGAAAAGTGGCGCTACGAGAGTGAATCCGAAGGCGAACCTTCTTTCCCCGGCTCACGCAGCGTCCCCACTGTCGAAGACGATGCCGTCTATTTTCTCGGAAGCTTCGGCGAAGTTTTTCGTATCAACCGGAAAACCGGGAAAGCCGATTGGAAGATCAAACTCTCCGATCGCTATCCAGACGCCACAACACCCAAGTGGGGATATGCCCAATGCGCTCTTATTGTCGGTGAAACTCTCATTGTAATGCCATTTGGTAAGAACACTGGTATCGCCGGCTGGGACAAAAAAACAGGTGCGGAGCTTTGGAAAAGCGGAGGCATTGGCAACACCCATTCTTCACCTACGGTCGCAAACTTCGGGGGAACAGAGCAAATCATTCTTCTCACCACTGGAAATGAAGGGGGCCTTAACAGCTTTGATCCTAAATCCGGGAAAAATCTCTGGTCGAGCCAACTCTACAAAAATCGAATCCCTATCACTATCCCGGTCCAACTCAGTGAAGACCGCCTTTTCGTCTCCGGCGGATATGATGGTGGATCCAAGATGCTCTCGGTAAAAAGATCGGGTGATAGCTTCAGAGTTAGTGAACTATGGACCACGAAAAAAGGAACCCAGATTCACCCTCCCTTCGTCATCGGAAACCACCTCTACTTTCTTGCCAACGAAAACTCCAACCATAAGACGGCTACCCGGCGCAAAAAAGGCGGCTTAGTCTGCTACAATCTCGAGGGGAAAGAACTATGGAGCACCGGAAACGATCCCTTTATGGGCCGTGGAGCAAGCCTCTACGCCGATGGAACCTTGATCATTCAGGATGGAGAAAACGGAATCCTCCGCCTCGTTGATCCTTCGCCCAAAGGCTTTAAACTCCTAGCTCAAGCTAATGTCTTTGGAACTGATCCAAAGAGTAAGAAAGACCTTCGCTACTGGAGCCCAATGGCTCTCAGCAAGGGCAAACTCTTAATGCGCGGACAAAGGAAACTCCTCTGTGTTGATCTCAAAAAATGATGTGATTACGCTCTCCCATCGTTCCGAACCCCTCGGGACTGCCTGAAAGCAGGATATCGTCCATCCCATCTCCATCCAAAGCCACAATCATACGGGTTCGTTCCACAGACAATCAAGTCTGCCGAATCCTTCCCCTGTGCCAATTGCCCAACGAGATCCAATCAAAAGAAACCTCTTAAAAATTTCATAAGTTTTCCTAGCGGCGTTGGGACTGGGCAGTAGGCAGAAATTCCCGTAACTTCTGAATGCGAGTTTTACTCACCGGGTGGGTACTCAAGAGCTCCGGAGTCCGGTTTTCGAGGCTTGCTCCCATTCTTTGCCAAAAAGTGATGGCCTCGATCGGGTCGTAACCGGCGCGCGCCATAAAAAGGGTCCCGATCCGATCAGCCTCCAGTTCTTGCGAACGCGAAAAAGTCAGGCCAAAAGCAATCTGCCCTCCTTTATGAGCCCACTGTCCAAGTCTCTGGCTATTTTCGTCGCCGCTCAAAACAGCACCGAGGAGCGTTCCACCCAGCGCGATAGTTTGATTCCGCTGAAGCCTCGACTGAGCATGGTTTGAAGTCACGTGAGCCATCTCATGGGCGACCACTGCAGCAAGCTGGCCATCGGTCTGAGCGATCTTTAAAAGACCCGTATTAACGCCCACTTTCCCCCCTGGGAGGGCGAAGGCATTGGCAGATGAATCTTTAAACACCTCAAATTCCCAACGCACACCAGGTAGATTAATCACAGGCTTGAGACGATTTGCGACCCGATTCACCTTCGCGCGCGCGCTCGGATCTCGTGAAATAGCCTTGGTCCTTTTATAGTTTTCAAAAACCGTAGCTCCCTGCTGAATCAAGCTTGAAGAAGCCGGGCGAATGGAAACTTTACCCGTATCCGCATTATAGGCGGCAGGAGCCGCACAACCGATAACCACAATCGGAAGCAACAAGGTCAAGCCCTTCGATTTAAAAACCTTTTTAAACGCACTCTTCACCGCTCGATAAATAGCCTAGAACCCACATTCTTGTCAAATCGCCCACTCAAGTTCGCAAAAGGTTGTCTCCTTGCTATCGCTACGTCACACTCCCGCCACCACGTGAATCTCCCAAATTCAATCACCTTCGCTCGCCTTGTTTTAACGGCCATTTTTGTCGTAAGCGCCAGCTGGGGAGGCACACCAGCACTTATGGTTGCCCTGGTCACTTTTGTCATGGCAACAATCTCAGATTGGCTCGACGGATACCTCGCTCGGAAGATGGATCTCGTCACATCACTCGGTAAACTGCTTGACCCGCTTGCAGATAAAATTCTCGTGGCTTCGGCCTTTGTTTTTTTCACGAGCAAAGACCTCTGCCCGACCTGGATCACTTGCGTGATCATCAGCCGGGAATTCCTCGTAACCGGACTACGTCAAATTGCCGCGGATAAGGGGAAAATCATTGCAGCAGACAATCTCGGTAAATGGAAAACCACCTTGCAACTTGCCTTGGGTATCACGTGCCTTCTTTGGCTCATTCTTGATTCATCCTCCCCTCACGAAGGATTTCTCCTCTTCCTGCAAAACCTGACTTCACCGAACGACTGGCTCTTTCTTGGCTTTCTATACGGAGCTCTCGCCTTGACTCTCCTCTCCGGCCTCAACTATCTGCGGAAATCCTGGCACCTCCTTCTAGACTAATGCTTCTCACAAACGCCCATATCATTTCACCCGGCCTTGACCGAGAAGGTGCCAGCGTTTTAATCGAAGATGGTCAAATCAAAGAAGTCGCCAATCATACGTCAGGGGATCTTGATCTGGACGGGAAAATGTTGCTCCCCGGATTTATCGATATCCACAGCCATGGCGCAGATGGCGCAGATGTGTGTGACGCTTCCCGCGAGAGCTTGGAGCACATCGCGCAAACCAAGCTCAAGGAAGGAGTCACCACTTGGCTCCCCACCACTCTAACGCAGCCGCAGGAAAAACTCGTCGAAATTGTTCATACCATCAGGGATTGGGCGACCTCGGCTCCTTTGAATATTCCAGGCATTCACCTTGAGGGCCCTTTCATCAACCGCGAGCAAGCAGGAGCGCAAAACCCCCAATTTGTTCGCCCCCCCGATCTCAACGAGCTCCAAGAACTTCATCAAATCTTTCCTGCCCTTATCCTCTCTCTGGCTCCTGAAATCCCAGGGGCTTTTAATATTATCCGCGAAGCATCAGGGATGGGTATCACAACCTCGGCAGCTCATACTAAAGCCGACTACGCTACCGTAATGACTGCAACCGGATACGGGCTAAAGCACCTTACCCATTTTGGTAACGCCATGACCGGTTTGCATCATCGTGAAATCGGAGTTGTCGGAGCCGGTTTTCTTGAAGACTCCCTGCGCCTTGAACTGATTGCGGACGGCATTCACCTCGCCCCCGAAATGCTTGAACTTATCTTTGCCCGGGTTCCTCGTGAGAATATCATGCTGATCACCGACTCTGTCTCCGCCTCTTGGCAGTCCGATGGCGACATTTCTCTTGGAGGTCTTGAGGTTAATATCAAAGACGGGATCGCCCGACTCAAAAGCAATGGGGCACTCGCAGGATCAACCCTACGGTATAACCGCGGGCTCAAGCGTATTCATGAAATCACGGGTGAACCCTTGTCCGCGATTGTTGCCACCACCTCTTGGAATCAAGCAACTTCTCTCGGGCTCCCAAAAATCGGAAAAGTCGAATCCGGGTTCCGTGCAGACTTAGTCATTCTCGAAGAGAACTTTGAAGTCTCCCGCACTCTTGTAGGCGGAAAGTAAACTACTTCACTTCGTAATTATCCGCGAAATAATCGATTACCGATTCTCGGGTATTCACCGGGATCAATCTAGTCTCACTGGCAGGCTCCTCCAAGATCGTCCGCAGGAACATCAAACGTCGACCCCCTGACTGACTGTCATAGCTGTTGAATAGAATACCATACCTCTTATCAGGCTGTAAATCCGCAGGATCCAAACCAAACAAGTTGCGATCCGAATAACGATCCTCCTTCGATTCAGCCATGATGAGACGAATCTGGGCGCCCGTAATTCGCGCGTGGACCAACCAGTTCTCGTAAGGAATCCACTGCCATGCGTCTTCTATTGTTTTAACTCCGGGATCGACATCTGGATTCCCAAACGTTCCATGAAAAACTCCCTCGGAAAAGATCTTTTGTTTTTCTGCCGTCTTCATGAAAGCGGTGCAAATCAACTGCCAAAACGGGCTACTTTTACCTCTGGCTGAAATCTTCTCACTGACCTCGCCAATCACAGTCTGACGACGCTCTTCAGCATTTTCCACGATCGTTTTGGTAGATTCAACAATCACCGGATCGAGAGCGAAGCGATCATCCATAAGGACAGTCCAAGCATTTCGCTTCACAAGCTTTCGCGATTCCAGATCAAAACTAAGATCCACCCGACCACAGTTAATTCCATAGTAGTTCGCCTGTGTGCAAAGCACGTTTGACCAATACCAAGCCGGTCGATCTTGGTGAGAATGACCACCGATATAAACATCAATACCGGATACCTGCTTTAGCATCTCTTGAATCGGGTTTGCAAAATCATCGGCCCGTTTCCACCCCATATGACCCAGCACCACAATCGCATCCACCTTTTCCGCGCCAAGTTCTTTAACGCTCTCCCTGAGCGATTCGATGGGATCAAACACCCTAAATCCCTTAAGAAGCTCGGGGCGCGACCAGTAAGGAATTCCTGGAGTGGTCAGCCCCACCAATCCGATCCGGAAGCCCCCGGCCTCCTTGACGATCCACGGGGCAAGTTTGATAAAGGATCCATCCTCAATCTCGCCAGCCTTCTTTCCCTCAACCGTGACATTACCAGTAATCACCGGCATTTCCGATCTTCTGATGGCAGACTCAACAATATCTAACCCCCAATCAAACTCATGATTGCCAAGAACCCACCCATCGTAGCCCATCTTATTGAAACTATCGATCATGACCTTCCCTTCGGTCTGATAACCCGCAATTGTGCCCTGATAGATGTCTCCAATATCAAAGAGCAAGTGATCTGGGCACTCCTTTCGCCACTTCCGAATCTGGGTCGCGCAGCGAGCTAACCCACCGACATTACCAATGCCATCGTAAGTCTTACTTGGCAGAATATGGCCATGCAAATCGGTAGTGTGAAATAAAGAAATCGTTTTGATAGACCGTTGCCCGGCTATACAGGCTGGAGCAGACATCCAAGCTGCTGCACCCGAGAGAAAATGACGGCGAGTCGGGTTCATGAGTTGAAATCTTTCTCTTTGCGAAGTTTCTCAGCGCTCAATTTCTTGTGGTAGCGACCTTGCACAATATCAGTCAAAAGAAGCACCCCAATCACGAAGTAAAAGGTTGTCTTAGTCATCGCATGAATTTCATTACCGAAGATCGTCAGATGCGCGAGGTGTGCCCCTTCCGTTAGCAACATAATCCCAACGACAAATAAAACGAAAAGACCTAGAACTTCATACATCCTGTTACGCCTCAAGAACTCCGTGACCCGATCAGCTAAAAGAACCATAATAGCCCCACCGATCAAGATCGCCGTAATCATGACTCCCAGTTGATAACCTTCATGGCTGCCATCAGCTCCCTTCTTACTGGCAAGTGCCATTGCACTCAGTATTGAATCGAACGAGAAGATCACGTTCATAAAAACTATCAATCCAATCACCTTTTTCGACGACGAGGGCTTGCGGTCGACTGCGTTTTCCTCGTCCTCCAAAGACATCATGTGCGCTATCTCTTTGGTCGCTGTATAGAGAATAAAAGCACCGCCAAATAAGACGATCAGACTATGGAAATTGATAGAGCCCTCAATCCAGCCACCTTCGGCAAGTTCTAGAAATGGGTCCTGTAATAATTCAACCAGATGAATAAGAATGAATAGTAGGACAATCCTTAATCCTACCGCGATTGCGATACCCAGCTTGCGGACCCGGCTTTGATCAGCCTCGGGCGCACGCTGCGACTCAAGAGAAATGTAAAGAAGGTTATCGAACCCTAGAACGGCTTGAAGAAGCACGAGGAGCCCAAGAGTAATCAGAGAATTCAATAGTTCCGCCATCGATGAGGATCATCAATTCGAAAAGGAAACCATAAAGCAAAAAACCGCCCATCGGAACATTCCTTGGTCGGTCTTCTAAAAGAATCAGAATATCAGAATTAATCCACCGTTGTTGGATCGGTAATCCCAGGAACTTCTGGTGGAGGTGCTACACCAGAGATATTTGGTCGATTTCCCTCCGGCGGCGAATCAGGAGAATTTGTGGAGGGAGCCGGAGACGCGGAAGCATCCCCAGCACCAAGTCCCGGCACTTCGGGAGGCGGCGCAACTCCGAAAGGTACGATTCCAGGCTCAACCGGCGAAGGAACTGGACCATAATTGGGGACTCCAGAACCCGGTTGCCCACCCTCTGCGGAAGATCGTCCAGCGACCATGATTGCGGGGACATAGCCTATGTCCCCCGAATCTAACTCCACTTTCAAATAAGTCTCCCTGCTTGAAACCACTTTCATTGGAGTCGCAACCGGCAAAACCTTATCAGCGACTACAACCCCTTTGGGGAAAGCTTTAAAGAAGGTCGCATTCGGCATCGAGGTCTCCACCCATTGCCCTTGCTTGTAGGTCGGAGTTGCCGGAGCAGTCTTTAACGACGACCCAGGACTGCTCAAGGGATCGAAGCCACTATCACTCAAAGACCAGTTGAACTTCTGGACTGACCCACAAGACAAAGCTATCAAAGCAAGAGTTCCAAGCATCAGCGATTTTCCAAAGTTCATAATGCGTAAAAGTGAGCATAGTGGAACCCTCCAGTCAATGCCATTCACGATTCATCAACAATGTTTCCCTTTCCTCCAAAAGAATAACCGATAATTAAAGGGTGTGCGTTCGCTGAGATCCATCATCCTCACTGTTGGTGCTGGCATTATTGGTCCAGCGCTAACTCGCGCTCTTCTGCGCCAATCTTATCTCGGACATCTAGTCATCCTCGATTTACTCACTTATGCCGGCTATCGAGCCAACTTGAGTGTTGCGCTGAGGCCGGATTAACCCACTCCAAGTTCCTCGCCAAGCTCGTCCTCAACATGTTTGATTTCACAAGCCTGTAATCCGTGGTCACGAATCCCTTGGAGGGTTCGTAATGACCCGCGCTTTGTTCCCGGCCCGCGGACTTTTTTCATCGCCGTCTCAACAAGCATCGGTGTTAGAGCAGCAAGACCAATACATGCAAGCGAGAGTCCAATTGGCCGACGGGCTCGAGAGCTCATAGCCTCAGAAACCAGAATTCCGGCCGCCGCACCAAGCACTGCGGGAGCAAAAGCAGCCGTAGTGTCCACCCAGTCACGCTCCTCATAAATATCGTTCATGGGGAGAACTTACCGTAAAAATATCCACATCCCAAATTAAAAACGTAGGTCAGCACGTTTTGACAAGCAGCCTGCCTCCCTGTTGAATCCAACCCAGATGAGTCAAAACTACGCTTTAATTCTTGCCGGTGGAAGCGGCACTCGCTTCTGGCCCCTGAGCCGCAATGCCAAACCTAAGCAGCTTCTCCATCTTTTTGATGACACCACCCTTCTCGATCAAACCATCACGCGTCTAAAAGGCCTCATCCCCACCGAGAACATTCTCATTCTCACTAACGCACTTCAAGAGGCTGAAGTGCGTAGGGTTGCCCATATGCTACCTCCCGAAAATATCTTTGCCGAACCTGCTAAACGGGACACCGCACCAGCCGTTGCCCTCGGTATCGGTCTTGTCGCCGCTCGTGATCCGGAGGCAACCATGGCAGTTCTTCCCTCAGATCAACTTATCAACGACACTGAATCATTTCAATCCGTCCTTGCAGACAGTTTTTCGATCGCATCGCAAACAGATGCTCTTGTTACCATCGGAATCAAACCCACTTGGCCCTGCCCTTCCTACGGCTACATTGAGCGAGGCTCGCCGGCTCAACTTGAATTCAACACCACCCACGAGCCATTCGAAGTCTCTCGATTTCGTGAGAAACCAAATCCCGAACTCGCCGAACAATTCCTCCGCCAAGGAAACTTTGCCTGGAATGCCGGTATGTTTGTTTGGTC
>TARA_B110000008_G_scaffold230408_1_pt1 | contig 13687 bp, 12 predicted proteins | sample TARA_B110000008 | Tara Oceans TARA_B110000008 (sample SAMEA4396496) | marine metagenome | biome: Westerlies Biome; feature: [DCM] deep chlorophyll maximum layer (ENVO:01000326); material: water (ENVO:00002006), including particulate matter (ENVO:01000060) such as... | depth 40 m
GTTACATATCCATTCTCTCGTAAAACCCGTGCAATGGTCATTTCATTTGCGGGCATTCTGCCACTGTACCAGGGAGCAATCATTGACCAGGCTAATTTATGATTTGGGGTCGGGGGGGCTCCGCCCACTACATGGGTCTTTTGGGCCCGGGCTGGATGGTTGCCACTCATGATTGCACAGCGAGAAGGTGCACAGGTGGGAGCTGGTGAGTAGGCTTGCCAAAACTTTACACCTCTTTCAGCAAGGCGGTCGATATTGGGAGTTTCCATGGGGGAGGGCTCATCAATGTCATAGCATTTTACATCCTGCCAACCCAGGTCGTCGGTAAGGATTAAGACCACATTGGGTTTAGATGGGCGTTCCTTGGCAATGGTCGCAATGGGTAAAAAGATAATCAATAAAGCGGAGGACAAAATTTTCATGGAGGAAGAAATGGTGGGGTTAGACTTTTAGTGTAGGGAGGAGACTTGAAAGTTAAGAAAGTAAGAAAAAACAGATGACAGAAATTACAACTGCTCCGAGAATATTCAATACCAGACCTTCACGGGCCATTTTACCCACGGTAATTTCGCCGGTGCCAAAAACCACTGCATTCGGAATGGTGGCTACCGGTAGCATAAAGGCACAACTTGCACTCATCGCCGCAGGTATCATCAAAAGAATTGGATCTAAATTCGAAGCAGTTGCGGCGGCACCGAGTATGGGCATCAAAACGTTAGTGGTGGCTGTATTGCTGGTCATTTCTGTGAGGAAGGTCACTAAAAGACAAATTCCAAGGAGTAATCCGAAAAGAGGGAGGTTCTCAATACCCGAAAATACGCCGGCAATGGATGCACTCAGACCGGACTGCTTGAAAGCTTCCCCTAAACAAAGCCCAGCACCAACCAATACCAGCATTCCCCAGGGGATTTGGTTGGCAGTCTTCCAGTCAAGGAGGCGATCTCCTTTACCATCACCACTGGGCAGGCAGAAAAGTGCAATGACTGCGATAAAGGCAACGCTGGCATCATTGGCATTGGGCAGATCCAACCAGGTTTTCCATCCACCAAAAGGTTCAGATCGGGTGATCCATGTAAGCGCGGTCAGGCCAAAAACAAGGAGTGTTCGGACTTCAGCAGTTCGCCAATTTCCGGGATGAGGGAGTGAAATTTTCTGACTACTGGTAATTCCACGGGATAACCAAAGCCATATAACAAGGACCATGACGATCGTGACTGGTATCCCAAACTTCATCCATTCACTGAAAGATAACTCCGGGTATCCCAGGTCAGAATAAGCACCAATCATCACAAGATTGGGAGGAGTTCCAATCGGGGTTCCAATGCCTCCGACATTGGCGGCAAAAGCAATACCCAGAAGTAAAGGAATGGTCAATTGGTGATTACGACTTCCCTGTATAACGGCAAGAGCCATGGGCAACATCATCAATGTAGTGGCCGTGTTTGAAATCCACATGCTTAGAAAAGCCGTCGCGATCATAAACCCGAGAATAAGAAATTTTTCGCCGCTCGGACAGGCATTGACCATCATTAGGGCAATTCTTTTGTGGGCTCCACTTTTTTCCATCGCTTTGGAAAGAAGAAAACCACCAAAGAGAAGAAGGACAAGTGGGTGTCCGTATTTTTCTCCCACAACTTTCGGACTTAAAACTCCAAAGAGAGGCAGTAGGGAAAGAGGAAGGAGAGAAGCGACTGGAATGGGGACGGCTTCGAATATCCACCAGAGTGCTGTCCAAATCGCGATCCCAAGGGTGATGACCGCTTTAGTTTCCATCTCACCAAAGTGATGAAAAAACCAACTTATCAGAATTGCAAGTGCCGGGGCAGCCAAAAGCATAGGATTACTTCCTTTCAAATTTCCCGGATCTGATAAACTTTTCTCCTTATTGGACATTTCAATCTTATTAGAACAAATCACTATTTAGATTCCGATTTTATTTTACGCTTAAATCGAAGTGGGAAAGAATGGGATCATGAAGAATGTCATTTTACTTTCTCTGTTCACGAGTTTCATTTTTTCTTTGAATGCTAAATCCCGTCCCAATGTAATTGTGGTGTTGGTTGATGATATGGGTTACTCCGATCTTGGGTCATTTGGCGGAGAAGTTAGGACTCCTCATTTGGATCGGTTGGCAAAAAAAGGTCTGCGTTTTACACAAAATTATAATTCTGCCCGTTGCTGTCCATCCCGGGCTTCTTTGCTCACCGGGCTTTATTCTCATCAGGCAGGGATTGCGAATTTTACGGGTCGGGACTCAACGGATCGCTTGGGCCCTGCTTACCTTGGGAAACTGAACAAGCAATGCATGACCCTGGCTGAGGTTCTTAAAGAAGTGGGCTACTCGACCTATGGAGTGGGTAAGTGGCATGTTGGCCACGAGGAAATTCCCACGGATCGTGGATTTGACGAATACTATGGATATATTCGTGGGCATAGCACCAGTCAGTGGAAAGCGGGTAATTACCAGAGGTTACCCGAAGGCAGAAAAGAGGAATTGAAATATGAAAACGACGAGTATTATGCAACCGATGCTTTCAATGATTATGCAATCGAGTTTCTTAGCCAGGCTCAGAAAAAAGAAGAGCCCTTCTTTCTATACCTTGCTCATTCCTCACCCCATTTTCCTTTGGAGGCACCAGCTGATACCCGGGACTCTTACCTTAAGACTTATCGTAAGGGTTGGGACAAACTTCGAAAAGAACGTTTTGCAAAACAAAAACAAATGGGACTGGTAACGGATTCGTGGAAATTTACTGAGCTTTCCGATGTACCGGTCGACCGCGATGACATTGCCAATCAATATGCTGGAAAACCAAACCCTAACTGGAAGGATGTTTCTCAAAACCGTCAGGAAGACCTTGTTTACCGAATGGCTACTTTTGCCGCAATGATTGACCATGTGGATCAGGGCATTGGCAAAATCCTATCGCTTCTGGAAAAGGGTGAAGATCTTGAAAATACCCTCATTCTATTCACCAGCGATAATGGTGCCTGTTATGAGTGGGGGCCCTTTGGTTTCGATCAAAGCAGTCGGAAGGGATTCACTAAGCTGCACCAAGGGAAGGAACTTCAAAATGTGGGCGGTCCGGGCACGTATCATTCGGTGGGGAGCGCTTGGTCCTGCTTGAGTAATACTCCATTGCGTATGTATAAGCATTTCAACCATGAGGGTGGCAATTGTAGCCCACTACTTGTGCATTGGCCAAAGGGAATAATAGATACCGACCGTTGGATTCGCTCCCCTGTTCACCTCATAGACTTTATGCCTACGGTCCTAGAAGTTTCCCAAGCTAACTACCCAAAGAAATTTAAAGGCGAAGACTTGATTCCGGTTGAGGGAAAGAGCTTGGTCCCTTTCTTCAATGGGGTAAGGGATGCAGGCGATCGTGTTCTTTGTTTTGATCATTTTGAATCAAGTGCGATTCGTAAGGGTGATTGGAAACTGGTGCGTGGAAACAACCGATATAAGAATCGGACTTGGGAACTTTATAACTTAGCTGAGGACCGATGCGAAACGAACAATCTAATTGATTCTCAGGCGGCCAAAGCAGAAGAACTGGAGGCTGAGTGGTTGCAGTGGGCAAAGCGGGTTAAGGTCAGTCCTTACTACAGTCATGCAGTAGAAAATCCAGCCAAGGTGAGAAAGAAGATGAAGAAAGATACTCACGGATTTTATATTTTTAAACATGGGGACCAGGTAGCTCGTGATTACGCACCTAAGTTTGCTCAGAAATCCATAGAGATAAAACTTTCCATTACACGAGGGAAGGAAAAGAGCGGAGTTTTGATTTCCCATGGCGGAAACCGCAGTGGTTATTCTCTTTATCTCGTTGATGGAAGGCCGGTTTTTTCCTGTCGTTTGGAAGGAGCCTTACACACTATTCGGGCAACCAAAATTCTCCCTAAGGAACGAGCTTCCCTGTCAGCAGAACTTTTACACGATGGGAGAGTATTCCTTAAAATTGATGGCAAGGTGGAAGGGAGAGGAAAACTATCGGGGCTTTTTAATAGCCATCCTCAGGACCCGCTTGAGATTGGAAATGATTCTCAGTCTACAGTGGTAGCATATGATTCAAGTTCACGCTTTAAAGGCATGCTCCATGAGGTTAAACTCAAGCTTAAATAGTAAACAAATATATTTATCTAAATCAGAATGAACTTAATAAAAACTGCCTGCCTCCTCTTATCATTAGCCCTATTTGCATCCGCAAAAAATGAAAACCCCGATCTAAACTTTGGTAAACAAGTCAGCGATAGTGGAATTCGGCATTCATTTTTAATCTGCGGAAACAGAACTGTCCTTATAAATGAGGATAATCAGATTGTATGGCAAACCAACGGGTATGGGCGGGATGGATTTGTTTTGGGGAATGGAAATATTTTGGTTTCGGTGGGAAATGTGGCGAAAGAAATTACTCGTGAAGGGAAGCTGGTATGGAGTTATAAATTGAGTAAAGGGAATAAAGAACTAGGGACTTGCATGCGGCTTGAGAATGGAAATACATTGGTTGTTGAGCGGGGTGTAAAGCCACAATTGTTGGAAGTCGACCTAAAGGGATCCATTGCTGTGCGCGTTCCCCTTCAACCCGATACCAATAATGCTCACATGCAAACCCGGATGGCTCGCAAACTGCCCAATGGAAATTATATTGTTCCCCATCTTCTCGCTTTTGCGGTCAAGGAATATAAACCGAATGGTTCTGTAGTAAGGACCATTAAAACGGATTTGACTGAGTTGGGTGGGCGTAAAAAGAGAAATTGGCCATTTACTGCAATTCATTTAAAGGGTGGAAACCTTCTGGTTAATTTAACCAATGGAAATAAAACCGTAGAGTTTGATCGAGATGGAAAAGTTGTCTGGCGGGTGGATAATTCTGATGTGGGGGGAAGGTTCGCCGATCCATGTGGAGGGCAGCGTCTAGCAAACGGGAATACGATTATCTGTAGTTACGGGCAAAAAAAGGGAGATATGCCCAAAATCTTTGAAGTTACAAAAGATAAAAAAGTCGTATGGGAATATTTCAATCCTCAAGTCCGCGCTCATGAAGTTCATGTGATTAGTACCAATGGAAAAAAAGAAGGATCTTTAAAGTAGTAATTTTTAAATATTTGCCATGAATGAAATTCATGCCTTCAGTAAAAATATGAAGAGTATTTTGTTCCTACTTCCCGCAATTCTTCTTTTTCCTCTGCTAGGATTTTCTGAATCTCTAGAACCATCAGAGGATCGAAGGAAAGTTGAATTCTTTGAAAAGCTATATGACACAACGATCACGGGAATAAAACCAATCGGAGAATACGATGATCCGGATACTTTTTATTCTGAGATCGCCAAGCAGGTCGGTATCCCAGAGATTGTTTATGAAGCGGTGAAAAAAAAGTTTGGTTGGAAGAATGATGAGACATCCTTTTTAGCACTCATGATTAAGGGTGGTGGGAATTCGGACGACTGGGGTATCATGGTTACCAAGTTTCCTGTGGCTTTAAAAGACGCAAAGGATAAATCCAAAGAAGAGAAGATGAAGCTATTGAAAGATATGGAAATGAAGATGGTGGTGGTTGGATTCGATGGGAAAGTTTCCTTTCCTGAATTTAAGGATGAATAAAATATATTCCATGAAATGGAAGTCTTATTAGAGGATTCAAAAAAGTAAGTATCCTATTCAATTATGAAGCTTTTATCACTTCTCGTATTTGTGTTTTCAACTTGTTTTTCTGGTTGCTCGGTTTTTCAAACTGAAGAAATTAAGGATTTTTCTATGACTTGGAAAGTTGACCGCAATCAAAACAACAAGGGGCATAATCTGGTTGAATTTGAATTTGTGGATTTTCCAGGCCATGTAATTGGTCATTTCTCAAATGGTTTAATTGATCACTTGGAAAAACAGGGTAAGGAAGAGGTTATCATTCAAATTGAAATAACCCGTGATATTTTCGATGAGGTAATTGGGCACAGCGATTCTGATATTGCTGGCTATGAAGGGAATGCTTCCACTTTTTCTTATTATGGTATAAATGGAGATCCTCCTGTTTCACCCTTTGAATAAAGATAGTTTTTATTTTAAACCCTTTATGAATTTTTCAAGAAGGGAGCGAAGACTGGAAAAGAGTTAACAATGCCATGAATATGAATATGGTGTGCCTTCAATTTATAAACTTATTTACTATGAGTAGATTATTCTTTCTCTCTTTGCTTTTCTTAATGGTTTCCTGCTTGGATTTCGGTGACGATATCGAACTGGATGGAACCGAGATCACGGGGAAAGAAATGAATTATGTATCCAAGCTTACTGGGGTAGTTTTTCCTGATGGAACGGAACCTATTGGCTATTACTTTTTGGGATCTGGGATCGATCGATCTTTGGCCTTAAAAGTGGCAATCCCTGAAGCTGAAAAAGAAGCGTTTATGAGAAACGATATTTTTAAAAATGGTAGTAACTCAAAGTCTGATTATCATTTTGCTCAGAAACAAAAATGGTGGAAGGTGGAGGAATTAAAGGACCGAATTGATCGAGCACTCGAACTTCCTAAGTTAAAATTTGTTGAATGTATTCTTGGGCGGGAAGACGGTCATCTACATGCCTATGTGACATGGTTTGAAATCTAAGAATAAAACGAATGAAATTTTCAGATTTTGGTAAACGGTTTGCGGGTGAGATAGGCATTGGCGAGTTGATGGATGATTTAGGGGATGCCCTCGTCTCCGATCCTGCGCCCTTGATGCTTGGTGGTGGGAACCCGGCTCATATAGCGGAAGTTCAGGCTTTATTCCGGTCAAGTATGAAGGATATTCTTTCCAGTGCGGGAGAATTTGAGCGAGTAATTGGAAACTATGACACTCCGCAAGGTGCTAAGGCATTTGTAGGTGCCTTGGCCGATTTGTTTCGTGATGAGTTCGGGTGGAGTATCGGACCTGAAAATATTGCCCTGACCAATGGAAGTCAGAATGCCTTCTTTTCTCTTTTTAATTTATTCGCAGGGAAGTTTGAAGGTGGGCACTCAAAGCAGATTCTTTTGCCGCTGGCCCCTGAATATATCGGTTATTCCGAAGTGGGCTTGGAACCTAATTTTTTCCAAGCCAATCGTCCAGAGATCGAATTATTAGATGCAAGATTATTTAAGTACCGAGTTGATTTTGACCGACTGAAAATGGACGATAATATCGGAGCAATTTGTTTTTCCAGACCAACTAATCCGACTGGCAATGTGGTCACAGATGATGAGGTGTCCCGACTTCGAGAAATTGCTAATTTGCAGGGTATTCCACTGATTATTGATAACGCGTATGGCACGCCTTTTCCCAATATTATTTACACGGAAGCACAGCCGGTTTGGGATGAAAATATTGTACTCTGCTTAAGTTTGTCCAAGTTCGGGTTGCCCAGTTTGCGCACGGGTATCGTGATTGCCCGGGAGGAAATCATTCAGGTTATTTCACGGATGACTTCTGTTTTTAGTCTTGCTCCGGGTAGTCTCGGACCTGCTCTCGCTTTGGACTTGGTAAAGAGTGGTGAAATTACCAGAGTGAGTAATGAAATGGTTAAACCGTTTTACGAAGAGAAGGCCAATAGGGCTGTGGCACAACTTCGAAGAGAAATGGGTGACCATATTCCGATGAGGATTCATAAGCCCGAAGGAGCCCTGTTCCTGTGGCTATGGTTTGAGGGTTTGCCCATAAGCAGTCAGGAACTGTATCAAAGACTCAAGAAAAAGGGGGTGCTCGTGGTGTCCGGCCATTATTTCTTTCCCGGCATGGAAGAAGACAACTGGGATCATAAGAACCAGTGTATCCGAGTTACTTATGCTCAGGACGATGAGGTGGTGGAAAGGGGACTGTCCTTGATCGCAAGCGAGATTCGGAAAATCTATTCCGAATCCTAGGGCTTTTTACGAATCTTTTCTTTGGAAGAGAAAACCTTTTCCAATTGTTTGGCTTCGGACAAGTGCCTAGGGGTTATCATGATTCGATTCAACGGAATGCTTCCCTCGATGGCAAGAATGACGGGGGTGTGCCTGACCCACTTTAAATCGCCGAACTTGACCAGTTTCCCCAGGGATTTCCCCGTCGCGTCCCGATAGCCCTTGAAGATCAGTTCCGAACAATAAATTTTCTCATCATCCATACGGTAGCGAATGTCGTAGGGTCTTCCCATATACTTTCTCGCCGCCTTAATGAAAGCTGGAATATTCCTTTCATGTTCGGCTTCGAGACGGAATACATCGTAATGCCTGTCCCTAGCTTGATTGATCCATTTCGCCAAAGGGGTTTCCCTGACCGGTCCGATTGCTTCGAGTATGAACCATGCATCACCCTTTCGAACGAGAATGCCGCAATGAGAGTAGGGCGAATCGGAGGCTCCTTCGATTGCATTGACCACCGCATTTCGGGGTAAAGATTGAAAGTAAAGATCTCCCTCCTTGGGTTGATATGCACCGAGGGATAAAAGGTTTTGGATGATGAAAAAGACGAACAGTTGGGCTTTCAATCCCTCAAAGGCTTGAATCAAAGTTGAAGACGGTCAAGTTTATTAGGAAGTTCATTTAACCAATCATATGTTCAATCTGATAGATTTTCTCAGATGGTAAGTAGATGTTTAATTTATAGATAAAAAGAGTTTACTCTAATATTCATTTTCTAATCTTAAGGCGATTAAGGAATATATCGGCGGAAGAATTCCTCCTCAAAAACTTCTTCCTTGGCCTGTCTGCGGGCCTCCGCCCGGTCCTTGGTTCTGCCGACTTTGAGGATTCTGTCGGTTTTCCAATCCACTGACCTGCGTCGCTCCTTTTCTTCCTCAACTGAATCGCTATCAGACCAACTCCAACCTGTGCGGCTCGACCAACTGCAAGAACTATTAATTAGTAAAAGAAGACAGATAGACAAAATCAGAATTAACTTCATGGTATTATAAAACAGGTTGAGCTTGTAACATAAGCTTTATTTGGGAAGTTTGGTCAATTTCTTTCCTGTCTGCCATTGAATTTCAGAGGAAGTCACAAGATGACATTTCTTTGATAATTCTTTTACTTCGCCGTAACAATTTTTTTCCCTGTTCTTCCTACAAGCTAACCCATGAGTAAAAAACTCCATTCTAAAAAAAACTTCTTGGTCACCTTTCCAATCTCCTTCCTCTTTCTGCTTTTTGGTTGTCAAACCATCAAACAGTTCATTCCGAATGACGAGGTTGCCCGCTTTGGAACGGACCGTAAGTATCCCGACCTAAAATATACTGGAGATGGCAACTTTACGGATTATGGAAGAAAGGCTGGGATTCTTAGGTTTGTTCTCGACCTTGGTGCAGTCAATTTAACCGAGGCAAGTGTCAGCAAGTTTGAATTGAAGGGACTACCGGAAGTGGAATTCGTTTGTTATCTGCGAGTCGATCATTCTCTGCCAACCTTAGGAAAACCAAAGGATTTTGAGGCTGGGGACTTATTGCTTGGAATGTCCCTAGAAGATGAGAATGGCACGCAAGTATTTTCGGAAAAAGCTCCGCTTACAAGTTGGACTTGGTCAGGTTCTATTGGAGCACCCCAAAGTGACCTTTATACTCGCAAAACTATTTTCACTCCCGAGGCAGGGAAGACTTATTTCATTACTCTTACAAAGAATAAAGGTAACCTTAAAGCACCGAAGGCTGAATTTATTCTCATGGGCGGAGGTTGGAAGGCGATCTAAAACAAAATCGAATCTAGATTTTAATATCACTCAAACATTTCAAATTATAGAATTTTATCCTAGCTAGTAGTTAGATTATCTGCTTCGGTAAATGAACTGCCCATTAAACTCCTAATCCTCGAAAAATGAAATTAATCAATTTGTTTCAAGCTTCTATTTCTCTCCCCTTACTAATCCTCATTCCTTTTTTAGGGATAAGTTTGCCTTCTGTTGCTGCGTCAGATCCAGCTTCAGATAAGCAACGCTTTGATGAAGTTGCCGGGCAACTTGATTTGGGTGGCGTTCTTTACGGATATGTCAGTGTGGATGGAGACCTTTCCGGATTAGCTAAATTTGCGAATTCCTTTATGTCTGGAATGAAGGAAATCGATAAAGGTGTAAGTTCTCATATACCAGACGTTGATGTCGAAGCCCTGATGAAAATTTCCGGCTTGGATTCGATTTCCGCATTGGGACTGAGCTCCATTCAGACCAACCAAGGATTTCGTAATAAGGTTTATCTCCATGCACCAAATGGGGTGAGGGGGCTTCTTTCCATGTTTGGCGATGAGGCAAAGGAATTTGAAGTCCTCCAGCTTGCTCCCTCGGGTACTGATTTTGTTGTCCAACAGGAGGTAAAACTAAAGACTTTTTATAATGAGGTCATTTTGGGAGCACTGGGTGGTTCACCAGAGCAGGGTGGGGTGATGCCGCTAGGACCGCAGGGTATGATGACAAAAATGATGTTGGATGGTATGATGAAACAACCCATGCCTCCCCCCTTTACATTTACCGTGGAAAAACTAATCAATGATCTGGATACCAATATCATGGTCATTATTGATGGCGATCCTTCGAAGATGCTTCCGGTTGAACTGGAAGGGAATGATTTAAATATGCCAAAAATTGATGGTGCTGTTTTGATTGATAATGTAGGCTGGTTAGTTGGGAATTTGATAAAATTGTTTGAGGCGGAAATGGCCGAAGGCGGAAAGGGAGAGCCCCCTTTTGAAGTTATTGATAATGCAAACTGGATAGGCTTGAAACTCTCTATTGAGTCCGAAAGTCTTTCTAAAAAAGACCGTAAGGAAATTAGACAATTTGGGTTGCAGAATGCCATGATTGCCCATCATCGCCCGAGTGGAAAATTGATTGCCTCTTCCAGTAAAGAGTTTGCGGCAGGCCTATTTTCCCAAAAACCAAAGCTTGCTACAGACCCTGTTTTCCTTGCCAAAACCAAGGGACTTCCTAAGCAGGGCAGTGCCATCTCATATTTATCGCCTGTTTTGATGACGGAGCTGAGAAAGTTCATCATAGAAGCTATTGAGGCTGAAAACCCACCTGAAAAAGAATATAAGAGAAATGATCGTTTTGTGGCTCTATCCATGCTCGATTTTTTCCTTCCGGAAGGTGCACTTGGTGAAGCGATGGTTACAGCACCGACCGATAAGGGACTTCTTTCTGTTGGAAATTCCGCTTATTCTCACAAGTCAAAAATTCTCATGGGAGCCGCAGTACCGACTTTAGTTGGTGTGAGTATGTTTACTATGGTCCAACAAGTGGATAGAATGCTTGAACCTCCTAAGGCATTCGAAGATTTGGAAGCCCCTGAGGCGGTTCCTCACAAACATGAAATAAAAGTCATTCCATCGGAACGATCGAATGGCGGCGACTGATATTCTTATAAGCTTTCTTAGTTTTTTAATCGTGCCTTTCTGAAAGAGGAAGGGGTTTGTCCCTCGGCTCTAAGAAATGATTTGTAGAAATGGTCGGAGTTCCGATAACCAAGTTCAGCTGACAGTTCCTTAAATGAAAGGTCAGACTCCATCATCAGTCGTTTTGCCCGCTCGATTCTCATTCTTGAAATCTCTTGAGATATAGTCCTTCCCGTAAATTCACTAAAATTTCTTTCGAGGGTTCTCCGGTTAGTCGTGACCGCATTGACCACATCGTTTACCTTGATGTGGCGATTGGCTGATTCAGCAATGTATCGAAGTGCCAAAGCAACTTTGGGATGATCGGATGCATAAGAATCAGTTGATTGACGGGGAACGATTCCTTGAGGTTGGCAGTATTTAGCTTCTTTTGACTTCTTCCCACTTTTCATCATCTCGTCCAAAAGCTTGGCCGCTTGGTATCCCACTTCCTCAAAGTTTTTATCGATACTTGTGAGGCTGGGATAGGGCGAGCTGCAAATGAGAGGTTCGTTCCCGGAACCAACTATCGCAAAATCATGTGGGATTTTAAGTTCAAGTGATTTGCAGATTTCAATTAAATAACGACAGGTGATATCGCTCGTCGCATGAATACCAACTGGTGGCTGGAGTTCTCTTACCCATTTTCTTAATTGGAGAATAAACTGTTCCCATCCCTCCGCATTTCCTTCAATTACGGATCGATTAAATTTAAAAATGGTACTTTGATAGCCTTCACTTTTAAGATTTTCCGTATATCCATTGAGTTGTTGAATATCGGCTTTATCCCGGTTATAACCCAAAAAACCAAAACGCCTTAGACCTCTTCCCAATAAATGCTCTGCAGCTATTGCTCCAGTCTCGTAGTTATTACTGAAGACGGATGCCACATCCTTAACTGGTGAGTTCTGCCAGACATTTACTAATGGAATTTTCTTATGCTGAGCCATTTTGTGAAAACTCGTTCCGACTCGGGCGATAATGCCGTCATAAGAACCTGTTTCGAGAACCTTTGGAGAATTGGGGATAATGGAGGTTTCCCAGTTGGCTTGATTGGCAAATCTCTGGCAACCAGCATAAATTTCTGAATGGTGTGTAAGACCCCATTCCATTTCCAGGGCAAATGCGACTTTCATATTTCTTGCCGATTTTTACTTAAAATAAATGAATTCGTCTAGGAGATTGTCGCATAAACTCGAAAAATATTCTCGAAAAAGCGAAAAAATTGTCTCGATCTAGGGTTCATTTCTTCTCTACTCTACTTAGGATTTCTTACTAATATTAATATTCTTCCCATGAAAAATTCCTTATTCGTCTTCCTGCTGTCATCATTGGTTTCAATTTCATTATTAGGTTTGCCCGATCCTGATGGTAAGCCGGCTGACATGTCTAAACCGGTTCAAGTCTTCATTATCATGGGACAATCCAATACCTTGGAGTTTGGAAAAGTAAAAGGCGATAAGGAAGGAACACTTGAACATGCGGTGCAAAAAGAAAACCTTTATCCATTCATGGTGAATGATACTGGTAGCTGGACTAAGCGAATGGATGTTCGGAATCTTCATGTTATGGGAAGTGGTGGCCCGGGTAAGACCAGCGTAAAGCGTAACGATTGGCTTACCGTATCAGGAAGTAAGATAGGAATTGAGACTGGAATCGGACACCAACTCGGAAATGCTTTGGATGAACCCGTGCTTATCCTTAAGAGTTCGATCGGAAACCGCAGTCTCGGGTGGGATCTCCTTCCTCCCGGAAGCCCTAGGCATGAGGTGGTGACTACGGATAAGAAAACGGGCAAGAAAGTCACTTTGGTAACACCGGCTCACAACGATGAGGTCCGTCACGCAAGCTGGACTAAAGGCGAAGTGCCCGCTCCGCCCAAGCATACTTGGCATGCAGGGATCCAATACTTGGGAGACATAGCTCGAGCGAAGGATGTGCTCAAGAATCTGGGGAAGTATTACCCGGGTGCGACCAAGCTTGAAGTTGCGGGCTTTCTTTGGTGGCAGGGGGACAAGGACCGTTACAATGCTGCTCATTCTGCCGTATATGGAAAGAACCTGAATCAACTTTTCAAGGCACTTCGTAAAGAGTTTAATGCACCCAAGGCCAAGATGGTGGTGGCGACTCTCGGCCAGACCAACAAAGATACTGCACGCGGTAATGAAAAACTTATTATAGATGGCATGTTTGCCTTTGGAGATGCCCATAAGGGAGATGCTGCCGTCGTCTACACAAACCCGATCAGCATGGGTTCTTCTTCTAACGCTCACTATGGTGGAAATGCCAAGACTTACATGAATGTTGGACTGGCCATGGGAGAGGCAATGGTAAA
>TARA_B110000008_G_scaffold2956_1_pt1 | contig 13651 bp, 4 predicted proteins | sample TARA_B110000008 | Tara Oceans TARA_B110000008 (sample SAMEA4396496) | marine metagenome | biome: Westerlies Biome; feature: [DCM] deep chlorophyll maximum layer (ENVO:01000326); material: water (ENVO:00002006), including particulate matter (ENVO:01000060) such as... | depth 40 m
TGGTATGAAATTTGACCAACATATCAATAATATTATTAAATTTATGAACTTTAATGTTTAAGATAAGTGAAGAAAATTACTATTTTATTAACTCTAATAATTTTTATTTCAGGATGTTCTAAATCTGATAGAGGAGAACTTCTAGGAAGTTCTGGCAACAAATTTATCTCTGATAAACCCTCAGGAATGGTTTTAATTCCTAGTGGATCTTTTTTAATGGGTATGTCTGATGAAGACGCAATTGGATCACAAAATGCTCCCATAAATACTGTTTCTGTTAAAGCTTTTTACATGGACGAAACTGAAATTACAAACGGTGAGTACAGGCAATTTGTTAATTGGGTCAAAGATTCAATTGTGAGGCAAGCATTGGCTGTAAGAGCTCTTGAAGAGATTGGAGAAATGCCTACTCAGGAGGAGCTTGATGAAGATAATAGTATAAATTCTTTTTTTCCTTTATACACACCAATTGAGGATGTTAGTGACGATGAAAAAAGTGGCTATGAGCTCTACAAAGAACAAAATTCATTTGGTATTAACCCTTATGATAAGAACACATACAATCTTAATTTTGACATAGATATTTTATGGGACAGAGATGATTACCCTGATTTGGCCTATGCTGAGGTTATGGAAGGAGTTATTGAAGGGACAGGTTTTTATTTACCCAAGGAGGAATCTTACAATTCTGAAAGAATTTTTGATACCAAACAATTGATTTACAACTTTACTATTTTCGATGCTGAGGCTGCTATAAAATCTAATAGTCAATCTAGAAAAGAATTTTTTAAAGAAAAATCAGTTGAAATTTATCCTGATACCACTGCATGGATAAAGGATTTTTCCTACAGTTACAATGAACCAATGCACAATGACTATTTTTGGCACGATGCCTATTCTGATTATCCTGTAGTTGGTGTTTCTTGGGAACAGGCTAAAGCTTTTGCTCATTGGAGAACTATGTATAAAAATAGATTTAAAGAAAAATCTAAATCTAAAAATAACCAAAGAGTTCCTTTCTTCAGATTGCCTAGCGAAGCTGAATGGGAATACGCAGCTAGAGGTGGAATTGAATCTGGAACTTATCCATGGGGAGGTCCTTACACTACTGATGCAGAGGGATGTTTTTTAGCAAATTTTAAACCTATTAGAGGAAACTATGCTGCCGACGAGGCAATGTATACTGTTGAGGCAAAATCATATTATCCAAATGATTTTGGTTTATATAACATGGCTGGAAATGTTTCTGAATGGACTGAGTCTTCTTATTCAAAAGATTCATACAACTTCACATCTGGTTTAAATCCAAATATTTCAGATTCTACTAACTTAAGAAAAGCCATAAGAGGAGGTTCATGGAAAGACGTTTCTTATTTTTTAAGAGTAAGTACACGTGATTATGAATATAAAGACGAACAAAGATCCTATATTGGTTTTAGGACTGTTCAAGATTATTTAGGAGAAGATATGATTACAAATAAAAAAAATCGAAGAAAAATATTTTAAACCATAATTAACTTAAGTGGTATAAATTTTAAGCCACTTGTTTATAAAATTATTAAAAATGGAAAATAAAAGAAAAAAATTTATCCCTGATAATTGGATTGAATTAATGTTTGGGGTTGGAGCTTCAATTGTGATAATAGGAGCACTATTAAAAATTACTCACAGTGATTTTATTTTTTCAGGAAATGACTGGTTAACTGTTGGGCTTATTGTTGAAGCAATAATTTTTTCCATTTCAGGAATTCAAGGTTTTATGACAGCTGATTCCTCAGTCGAAGATGCAGGTCTTCAAACCATAGAGGCTGAAACTCAATCTTTACAACAAGCTGTTGATCAAACAGTATCTGGATTAAGCTCTTTAAACAAAAACTTAAGTGCTGCAACTGCTGCTACAGAATCTTTTTCAGTGCCAAAAGACATAAAGGAAAATTTAGATAGTTATAATGATAATTTATCATCTGCAGCTTCAAAACTTGCTAATATTAATTTATTATACGATTCATTAAATAAATCTTTAAGTGAAGTTAACTCTTCAACTTCTTCAATGAATATTCCAGAGGGTCTTGGCGAGGAGCTTACCAAAATGAAGACTACTATAAACGAACTTAACGCCAAGTATTCTTCAATGCTTGAGGGTATGAAAAAATAATTTATGGCAGGAAAAGTATCAACTAGGCAGAAAATGATTAACCTTTTGTATCTGGTTTTCATAGCTATGCTAGCTTTAAACATTAGTAAGGAAGTTTTAGCTACTCTTGGTATTTTAAATGATGATTTAGAATCTTCTATTGTTGAATTAGAGTCCTCTTCAAAAATAAGTTACGATCAAATAAGTTCAAACTCTGATAATTTAGATTATAAAATTGCCGCGGAGATGGTTGGTGAAATGAAAAACGTATCAGATGATTTCTATAATTTTATTCAAAATATAAAAGATTCTTTAATTAGTTCTGATGAAAATAATTATATAAAAGAAGTTACTGTAAAATCAAATAGAGATTCTATAATTATGATGACTGATTATCAAATTATGGATAAATCACAAACGCTTGACGATTATTTTTTTATTGGTGATGATAACACTGAAGAAGGTGGTCTATTTTTAGACAAGTTTGTAAATTTCCCTTTTTCAATTAATGAAACTTTAAATCAAATTATCGATAGAGAATTAAATTCTGACAAGGAAACTAATATCAGTTATGACTTTACTGCAATTCAAGATGATTTGTCAAACAGATTTAATTATTCTGAAAAAGTTGTAACAAGTGAAGGGACGGAATCTCCTTTTTTAAATTATAATTTTCAAGGTTTTCCTATGATAGCCTCAATTTCAAAACTCACAAAAATACAGTCTGATATAAGATACATTGAAAATAAAGTATTGGTACAAATATTAAATGCAGTTCAAAATAAAGGACTTAATTTTAACACTTTTCAAACGCTTTTAGAGACTTCTAAACCTGTTTATTATACAACTGATATAATTGATGCGGCGATTGTGATGGGTAAGAAAGACGAAGGTTTTAAGCCCGACGGAGTAGAATTATTCGTTAATGGTAAGTCTATAAAAAATAATGAATATAAAATTGAAAGTGGAAAAGTTGTTCTGAACAAAAAATTATCTTCCCCTGGCACATATGAAATCACTGGAACAATTTCAAAAAGAAACGCGGATAGTCAAGAGCTGATTTCAATTCCAGTGAATCAAAGTATTATTGTTATTAAAGAGCCTAACTCAGCGGTAGTTTCTGCTGATAATATGAAAGTTTTTTACAGAGGACTTAGGAATCCATCTTCAATATCCATTCCAGGAGTTGCAGAAAACTCTATTAGACCCTCAAGTAATAATGGTGAATTTATTAAACTAAAAAATGGTGGATGGGGGGCTGTTCCTACTAGTGATTTTTCTAAAAAATCTATGAAAGTTTCAGTTTCTGGAATTTTAAATGGAAAAAGAAAGCAATTTGATGGTGGAGAATTCAGAATTTTAGAACCACCACCTGGTTTGGGTTCTATTAAAGTTAATGACAACTATTATAAACCAACTCAAAATATACCAAAAAGATACTTAGCTAATGGAATGATCACAGGTAATAAGCCAAAAGACTTTTTATACGACTTTGTTATAGAGGTTACTTCTTTTGATATTAAGGTTGGTAATTCACCTTCTAAGTCTGTAAAAGGTAATACTGCTAGAAATAATTCTAAAGCGGTTGCGGACATAAATAGTCAAGGTAGAGGAACAGTTGTTAGAATATCTAACATAAAAGCTAGTGCTAAAGATGGTGATTTTATAAATCCTAACTATATTGTAAACGATTTTATAGTAATTTTAGAATGAAAAATTTAATATTTCTTTTTTGTATACTTATTAGCGTAAATTCTTTTTCGCAAGCTAACATTTTAAATGCCTCAAATCCCTCAGAAATTGGTATACAGAATTTCGATCAAAAACAATCTGACAACGATTCTTTTCTTGAATTTGATTATATAGACGAGAGAGATATTCTTTGGTCTAAAATAGTATATGAAAAAATTGATTTAAATGAGAAATTAAATTTTCCTTTACTATTTCCAGTAAATGATGAGACTTACGAAAAAAACAGAAAATCACTTTGGAGAATTTTAAAAGAAAATATAATTAACAAGAGAATAACAGAGCTTTATTTTGATAGAAATGACAATTTTAAAGATAAGATGTCTTTTAAAGATGTTATGGAAGTTGTTTCTTTTACAGAGTTAATTAATGGAGTTCAAACACCAGCCGAAGAGCTTAAGTCTATTGATATTACTGCCTACAGAATTAAAGGTATGTGGTATTTTGACAAAAGACAAGGTGAAATGAAATACAGATTACTTGGCTTAATGCCTGTTGGAAAAAACCTGAAGGATGATGATGGAAAGAATGATACTGATCTTTTTTGGATTTGGTATCCTAGTATTAGAAAAATTCTTCATGAAGAAAAAGTCTTTAATGATACAAATAATGCAACCAGTGTTTCTTTTGATCAATTACTTATTTCTAGACGTTTTAGTTCTTTTATTTATAAAGAGGATAATATTTATGGTGATAGATCCATTAAAGATTATAAAAACCCAGGCTTGGAATCAATTCTGGAATCACAAAGAATTAAAAAAGAGATTCTAGATTTTGAACAAGATATGTGGAATCGTTAAAGTTATTCTCCTTCTTTTTTAACACTTTTTTTATAGTTAAAAATAATCTTGAAATATTTTTTTTGAATTAATTATCCTGTTTTTTTAAAACATCACTTTATTATAGTTTTTTAAAATACTACAAAGACAAATCGAACTATATTTATTATATATTTAAAATCTGTAATCGTTCTATTTTGGCAATAATGTGTTCTTTTTTTGTTGATTTAGTTCTTTTTACATAAATTGTATTTGTTCATACAGGGTATTAAATACCCTTTTTTTATCTGTAACAACTAATTTATTAATGAAAATATTTATCAAAAGCATATCGCTTCTTAACACTTTATTATAATAATACCCATATGAAAAATTTTATATCCTTAATTTTTTTAACTTTTACTTTTTTAACCTATTCTCAAAACGTTGCCCCAACTGTTGCTGATGCTGCGGTAACAATTACGGAGGGTGCCACTGGTCAATCGATTAACGTAACAGTTTCTGATGCTGATGATGATTCATGGACACTTTCTGTTGTTTCAGCTCCAAGCGTTGGTACTGTTACTGTTAACGGAAATCTATCATTTACCTACGAGCATGACGGTTCGGAAGGTAATGAAGTTACATTTACTTACAGAGCTACTGACAGCAATAATAATGAAAGTTCAATTGCAACTGTAACTATAACTGTTACAGGTGTGAATGATATGCCAACAGTCGAGGAAATTACTAAAACTGTAGATGAAAACAGTACTACTGAGATTATTCTTTCAGGAAACGATGCTGAAGGTTCAGCATTAGTTTATTCCTTAGTCACTCAGCCAAACGATGGAACTTTTACATTTGATACCGCAACAGGGGTCGGATCATATGTACACAACGGAAATGAAAATGCTAGTGATACGTTCTCATATAAAGTTTGTGAAGATGGAACTACAAACTGTAGTTCATCTCAAAATATAGTTATAACAGTTACAAATGTTAATGACGCACCGATTGTGACTGATGCCACCAATACACTTAATGAAGGTTTTGACATTCAGACAACATTATCATTTTCTGATCCTGAGGGATCGGCTTTAACTCTTTCTGTTTCAAGTGATGGCGCTCATGGAACATCGACTGTCAGTGGAAGTTCAATAACATATACTCATGATGGTAGTGAAACAACATCTGACTCTGTTACGTTTAGTGTTTCTGATGGAACCTTAAGTACAACAGGAACAATTACTTTTACCATAAATGCTGTTAATGATTCTCCAACTGGTGTTGCCGATACATATTATATAAGCCTTACTGATACTCTAAAAATATCAAGTAAAGTTGGTGTTTTAAGAAATGACAGCGATCCTGATAGTGATTTTAGTTCTCTTTCTTCTCAACTTGGAAATACAAGTCCGCAGTATGGATCTTTAAATTTCAATCCCGACGGATCTTTTACTTATATTGCCAATTCAGCAACTAGCTTTAATTCTGATACATTTTCTTACAAACCATCTGATGGAACTGTAGGACTAGATGAAGTAACGGTAACTCTTGAAGTTGTTGACATTACTGTTGATCCAGATGCTTATGATAATGAAGAAGCATCAACTTTAGATATTACAGCTGCTAATGGATTACTTTCAAACGATAAAGACGTTAATAATTTAACTCTTACTGCTGCAGTAGCTGCTAGTCCATCATATGGAACACTTACTTTAGCTGCTGACGGAAGTTTTTCTTATGTGCACGACGGTTCGGAAAATTTAAGAGATGTTTTTACTTATAATGTAACAAATGCAAATGGAGATATCAGTAAAACTTCTTTTGCTGTAATAACTCATACAAATGTAAACGACTCTCCAACATCTGCTGGAACTGCATTAACAATTAATGAAGGTGCAAGTTCAACTTTTACCCCTACATATATAGATACTGACACTGATTTATCTTCCATTGTATTTACAATCACAGGTGATGTTTCTAACGGATCACTTGTTAACAATGGAGACGGAACTTTTTCTTACTCGCATGCTGGAACAGAAACTAGTTCAGACTCTTTCGTCTACTCTGTTTCTGATGGTGAATTCACTATTTCTGATTTAGCAGGAACAATTTCAGTAACTGCAGTTAATGATGTTCCTGTGGTTTCTGCTTTAGAATATACTTTAGATGAAGCGGGTTCTCAGGTTTTAGCTTTTGCGTCTACTGATGCAGAAAGCGATTCTGTTACCTACTCGGTTTCTACAGATCCTACTAACGGTACTATTGTTTCAAGCGACGGTGTATTTACTTATACTCATAATGGATCAGAATCCAGTTCTGATACTTTTCAATATATAGCAAATGATGGAACTGGAAACAGTCAACCTGTTTCTGTTACAATTACAGTTACACCTGTCAATGATGCTCCTGTAGTTACAGCTGGAACAATAAGTTTAAATGAAGGTTCAAACTCATCAATAACATTATCTGCTTCAGATGCCGAGGGAGATGCTATGACCTATGCAATTGCTACTGCTCCAACGAACGGAACAGTTACTTTAGATGCTGCAACGGGTGCTTTGACTTATACACACAGTGGAGGTGAAAACACCTCTGATACATTCACATTTACCTCTAGTGACAGCGCTTTAACAAGTTCTGCTGGAACTGTTACAGTAACTGTAACACCAGTGAATGACGCTCCTGTTATTTCTGCAGATACTTTTGCCGTGGATCAATTTGATGAAGTGACTTTTAATATTCCAGCTACTGATGCTGAGGGTAATAGTTTAACTTATACTATTGAAACTGATCCAACTAAAGGAACATTATTAGATAATGGTGGTGGAAGTTTTACTTATTTTAATAATACTCCAACAAGTGATTATACTGACGCTTCAGATGCTGCTGAAGTTAAAACAGATACTTTTGTTATTAAAGCCAATGATGGTTCTTTGGACAGTGCAGATACAACTTTAACTTTTAATGTTACCGAAATTGATACAACTATTCCTCAAGTTCTTTTAACATCTTCTGCTTCTTCAATCACTGAAACATCTGCTGGAAATGCTTCACTAACGGTTAATGCAGTTCTTATTAGTAATGATTTTTATTCAGTAAGAAGAGACATGAACGCAACACCTGTGAGTGCTGGTGCTGAAAATTCATTAGGACTAATATACCTTGGGGAATCAAATGGAAAAAAATATTATGTTTCAAAAGATGAATGTTGTGATAATAACTCTGTAAACGGAAGAGAACAATATTCAACAGCTTCAACAGCAGCTTCAAATTTTGGTGGTTATTTAGCAGTTTTCGAAACAGAAACTGAACAAACAAACGTAAACAACTTATTAAAAGCGCAAAGTTTAGCTGGAAATGATTTTTGGATTGGCTACCAATATAATTACGAAAGTCCAGCAGGTTTTATATGGGCTAACGGTTGGACTGGTGGTGGTGGTACTATGTATACTGATTCAGGTAGCTTTAACGTGAGTGACTCACCAGTGAGTAGAAGATACGTTTATTTCCGATCTTCAAGTAGTAGTGATAATGGAACTTGGTTAAATACTGCAAGTGGAAATTATCGTTACATTTTAGAATTTGATAATAATGTTTCAGCAGCATCTGGAAAAGCAGTTGATTTAGTTATAACAACTAACAGTGCAGATTCAAAAGGAATAGCCTTAATAGGTACTGATTACAGTTTATCAGCAACAACATTAACAATTCCTGCTGGTTCTTCTTCAGCCTCAATTACTATTAATGAAGGAGCAGCAAATACTACTGATGAGCCTACAGAACTAATTGCACTTACTGCTACATTAGCTGGTGGTGAAGCAGATGCTAGAATAAAAAGCAGTCAAAAAACTTTATCTATTGACCTAATTGATGACGATGATACAGCAGTTACTTGGTCAACAGGTGGAACTGTAACTGAGGGAACTGACAGTTCTGTTGCTTTAACGGCAACTCTTAATAACGTTAAGCCATTTGATACTGCAATTACGTTAAACATTTCAGGAACAGCTACTGTTGAAGACGATTTTGCTTCTGATGATGACGGTTTTATCACTACTGTTAAGCAAATAAACGAAGCTTACGGTCTAGTTCAAGATAGTAATGGAAACATTTACGTTTCTTCTTCAAACTCAAGACAAATTTTCAAAATTGATTCTAGTGGAAATCAAACCACTTACGCTGGAACCGGAGGCTGGGAGGATAGTAATGAAGCTAGCGCCACACCAGTGAGTTTAGCAAAATTTAGAGAAATAAAAAGTATGGTAATAGACACTTCGGGATCTGATGATATACTTTATTTAGCAGATCAAAGAGTAATCAAAAAAATAAACCTTACCACTAATCTTGTTTATTATATTACAGGAGATAATCAAACATGGCAAAATTCATTTACTAATGGTGAGTTTGACGAAGCCTTTTTTGGAAATATTGAAGATATAACAGTTTCCAACGATGGTGCTTCATTATATATTTTAGATCAAAATGCGATTCGTAAAATCACTGATCTAGCTGGAGACGGAAGTGTAACTACAATTTCTGGTCAATGGGATTGGGATTATAGAGACGGAACACTTTCACAAGCAAGATTCGAAGGTCCTCAAGGAATTGATATGGATTCAAGTGGAAATCTTTGGGTTAGACAGTACGGAAAATTAAGAAAAGTAGATCTTTCAGCTGACAGTGTAACCACTGTTCTTTCAAATATGCCTTGGGGATCTGGTGATTTAACAATCGACTCTTCAAACACTATTTATTTTGCTGATAGAAATGAAGCTCGACTTTATGAGTATTCAATTACTAATGGAGATTTATATACTTTAATTGACTCAAGTAACGATAGAGGAACTGTTGATGGTATTACTAAAGATGCAAAAATTGAAAGACCAACCCAACTTTTAGCCACTGCGTCAGCTTTATATTTTACGCAGAGATTAAATGGATCAAATGGTGGTTTGAGAAAAATAGATTTTATTAATAAACTCAGAATTCCAGCGGGTCAGTCTTCTGGAACATTTACACTTTCAATTATAGATGACGGTGTTTACGAAACAGCTGAAACAATCAATGTTAAAGTAACTGCTGCAGAAAATATTCAATTTGATAGTTCTGTAAATGTTGTTGAATATTCATTAGCAGATAATGATAATGCTCCAAAAGTGTCATTAGTTTCAAGTGCTGACACTATTGCTGAAGAAGGTGGAAAAGCAACTCTTACATTTCAACTTGGAGATGCGTCTGAGTCTGGTGGAAAACTCGATATGAGTCCAGGGTTAAAATCAAGTTACATTTATTTAGGAGAAAAAGACAATCACAAGTATTATTTATCAGATAATCACCAATCTTACACAAGTGCTAAACAAATAGCGACGGATGCTGGAGGTTATCTAACCGCAATAGATTCTGCATCAGAAAACTCTTTTATAAGAGACCAAATGGAAAGTGCAGGTTATAATTGGGAAAGTGTTTGGATTGGATTTAATGACGAGGAGACCGAGGGGACATTTAAATGGGTAAACGGAAGTAAATCTACATATGTTAATTGGCAAAACGGTGAGCCTAATAATTCAGGAGGACGAGAAGATTATACCGAGCTTATGAATAACGGTTACTGGAACGACCTTCCAAATGACCATAATAGAAGATACGTAGTTGAATTTTCAGGCTCTATATCATCTGTTGATACAGTAATCGAATATGCAGTTACTGGATCTGACGGTTATGAAACAGAATTTGATAACATTGTTGGATCAGGATCTGTTACTATTTCAGCAGGTCAGTCAGTTAAGACTGTAGAAATTGCTGCTTCATCAGATACAGCTAACGATCCAATTGACTCGATTACTTATACTATTACGGGTGTTACTGGAGATAGTGCCGGTGCTCAACTTGGTACAGATTTAAGTAAAACAGTTCAAATTAATGATAATGATGCTCCAGTTTTAAGCTGGGCTGCTTCAGCTGCAACTCTTGAAGAAGATTCAGGTACAGTTTCTGTTACTGCTACAATTGAAGGATCAATAACAAAATTATCCTCAAGTACATTAAATGTAAATGTCAATCCATCTAGTGATGATACTGCAGTTTATGGATTAGATTACGAGATTGTTGAGCTTAATCAAGTAAGTACGTTTGCTGGTTCAGGACAAACGGGGTCAAATGATGGAATCGGAACTGATGCGAAATTCAGATATCCAATGGGTTCTGTGTTAGATGCTTCAGGAAATTTATATGTTGCAGATAATGACAATAATTTAATTAGAAAAATTGATACCAGTGGAAATGTAACGACTTGGGCTGGAAACGGAGACTGGGCTCACGACAGAAATGAAGGATCAAAATTAGATGTTGGGTTTGCAAGACCAGCAATTTTAGTATTTGATGCTTCAGGAAATATGTACGTGGCTGAAAATGGAAGACAAAGAATATCTAAAATTGACACATCCGGAAACGTAACTCATGTTTCAGGAAATGGAGATTGGGGAGATGCAAGTGGAGATAAAAACTCAACTCAATTTAGAAACATAGCAGGTATGGCGTTTGACTCTAGCGGAAATTTATTTGTTTCTGAAAGAGATAATCACAAAGTTAAAAGAATAACTTTTGATCCATCTTCTGGGGCAGCTACATCTGAAGATTGGGTTGGTTCAGGGTCTAACGATTACGCTAATGGAAATGGAACAGATGCATCATTTAGACATCCATGGGGAATAGCTATTGATTCAAGTGATAATTTATATGTTTCAGATCATCACAGTCATAGGATTAGAAAAGTAACTCCATCTAAAGACGTAACTGATTATGCTGGTAATGGAAATTGGGGTCAAAAAGACGGTTCTTTGGCAACTGCAAGATTTAGACATCCTGGTCCTTTGACTTTTGACTCAAATGGAGATTTATGGGTGGCTGATCAAGGTGCAAATACTATAATTAAAATTGATGTTTCAGAAGGATATGTTTCAAGATTTGCAGGTAAAGTTATTGACAATAATTCTCACTCTGATGGAACACTGGATGAAGCGAAATTCTCAAGACCTTCATCAATTTCGTTGAATAGTACTTCAATTTTTGTTGTAGATAACGAATCACACAGAGTTAGAAAGATTGATCTTTTACCTTCAATTACGATTCCAGCAACTCAAACTTCTGCAAGTATAACTCTAAGAGGTATTGACGATTATAACTTTGAAAATGCTGAATCAATTACCTTAGGAGTGGGTACAACTTCTAATGTTGATGCAACTAGTTCATTTGCTAATTTATCTATAACTCTAAATAGTGGTGATCCACTTCCAGTTGTAAGATTATCTTCTCAAGAAGATGTCCTTGACGAAACTGGGACAGTTGAACTTAAAGTGTCTTTAAGTGACGCTTTTTCAAGTCCTAAATTGGATATGATTCAAGGTTCAAAATCTGATTTTTATTATTTAGGAGAATACAAAGGTTCTAAATATTATTCAGCAAAAAATGATCACCTACAATTTGATGATGCTAATGCAAGAGCAGCTGAACTTGGAGGTCAATTGGCTGTAATTACAAGTTCAGGTGAACAAGATTTTATTGTAAATGGAATTTACAATAACGATCCAAATTTCTCAGCTGACAATAACAGATGGTTAAGTCATTGGATTGGTCTTGAGTTCGACAAAGATGATGACACGCCTGTTTGGGAATGGACTAATGGAATTGTTTCAAACTATTCAGCTTGGGTAGACGAATGGCAAGAAAAATATGATAATAATAGAGAAGCTGCTTATTTACATACAGACGGTACATGGCACAGTAATGAGAAACGAAATCATAGAAGATATGTCATTGAGTTTTCATCAGCAATTTCTGATGCAAATACAACAATTGGGTTAGATTTCGCGGGATCAACTGCGACTGCTGATACTGATTTTACATCTAACTTGTCCTCAGGAAATGTTGTGATTCCAGCTGGTAGTGCAAATGCTACAGTAACTTTAACAGGTGTTAGTGCAGATGGTGATGAGCCAATTGAAGTTGTAACTGTTAATCTTGCTTCTGCCGATGGAGGAACTTTAAGCGATACAGATAATTCAACTTCCTTTAATATAAATGATAGTGATTTACCTGTGGTAACACTATCTATTGAAAATGATGTTACAGAAATTTCTGAAAATGGAGGAACTGTTAATATTTTAGCTTCACTTTCAAATGAAAAATTAAATTCAGTTTCAATTCCATTTGCTTTTGCAAGTTCGGGTGAAAAGATTGCAATTTTTGATAAGGATTATGAATCTACAGATATTAATAAAGTTTCAGAGTTCTTTGGAGACGGAAATACAGGATTTGTTGATGGGGATGATTTAACATCTTCTAGATTTTCAGGTCATGTAGGTAACTTAAGTAAAGATTCGGCTGGAAATATATACTTCGCTGATACTGATAATAGAGTAATTAGAAAAATTGATGCAAGTGGAAACTTAACAACCTGGGCTGGTAACGGTAATTGTTGCGATGATCAATCTGATGTGTTTAGAACAGACACTGATTTAAGAAGACCAATGTCAATAGCTTTTGATTCCTCAGGAAATGCATATATAGTTGAAAGCGGAGGAAGAAGAATTGCTAAGATTGACTCTTCAGGAAATCTAACTAGATGGTCTGGTGAGGGTAACTATGGTAGAAATAACGGAGAGGTGTCTCAAGCTACTTACCAAGATCCAATGGATTTATTATTTGATTCACAAGGTAATCTGTTTGTTTTAGAGAACCACAGTATTAGAAAAATAGAATTTTCTGGTGACCAGGCATCTGTAAGCGATTTCGTTGGAAATGGAAATTGGGGAGATAATGATGGAACTGGAACAGATGCACAGTTTGGTGATGTTCAAAGTTTTACAATTGATTCAAACGATAATATTTATTTTGCTGATAGAGCTCACCAAAGAATCAAAAAGGTAACACCTGAAGGAGTGGTAACTACAATAGCAGGTAACGGAAATTGGGATTTTGCAGATGGTTACGGAACTGGAGCTAG
>TARA_B110000008_G_scaffold56969_1_pt1 | contig 13634 bp, 14 predicted proteins | sample TARA_B110000008 | Tara Oceans TARA_B110000008 (sample SAMEA4396496) | marine metagenome | biome: Westerlies Biome; feature: [DCM] deep chlorophyll maximum layer (ENVO:01000326); material: water (ENVO:00002006), including particulate matter (ENVO:01000060) such as... | depth 40 m
GGGTCAGTTTTAATTTTTTTAAGACCAGCGTCATTACAAATCATTACTGCTGCCGCGCCATCAGTAATTTGACTTGCATTCCCAGCAGTAATAACACCACCTTCAGTCACAGGCTTAAGTCCAGCGAGGGCTTCTAAACTTGCGTCATAACGAATACCTTCATCAACAAAAATCATATCTGATTTCCCTTCAGCATTTTTTGCTTGAACTGGGAGAATTTCTCTATCAAAATATTTTCCCTCAACTGCAAGCATAGCTTTGTGATGACTACTAAAAGCAAAATTATCTAAATCTTGACGAGAAAGATTCCATTTTTCAGCCATAAGTTCAGCGCCAGTAAATTGTGAGAAGAAAATACCAGGATATCTAGTTTTCATGCCTTCAGAATCAAAAGGCAGACCATGACCAGCCTCATATCCATCTTTGATACTTGCTCCTATTGGGACCATAGACATAATTTCCACTCCTCCGCCAATAACCACATCTTGCGTACCTGACATAACAGCTTGAATTGCAAAATGAATGGCTTGTTGTGAAGATCCACATTGTCTATCAACTGAGGTTCCTGGCACTGATTCAGGTAAAGTGGAGGCTAAAATAGAATTTCTAGCTACATTTCCAGATTGAGCTCCAACTTGATCAACACAGCCAAAAATTACATCATCAATGAGAACTGGATCAATTCCTGTTTGCAGCACGAGCTCATCAAGAACTTTGGCCCCTAAATCTGCTGGATGCCAAAGACTGAGGCTTCCATTTTTCTTCCCACCAGCTGTCCTGACAGCTGAAACTATATATGCATTATTTGACATTGCTCTCTCCTAATTAGAAAGAGTATCTTAATCAATTTTTAACTCATTTAACAAGCTAAAAAATATTAATGCGATAGATTATTTTTTTAGTGGATTATAAATTATCTTAATTTTTACAAGATTTCATTTATAAATTTACAATTTATAAATGAAGTTAGTAGAAAAGGATTGATCTGATTCATCAGCTAGTTCAGGTGGATCTTTATCAAAAGATTCAGCAAATTGAATTTGAATATTAAATTTTTTAGAAATAGGTATATTCAATGACAAAAGTAATGACGCCTTGAAATCCGCACTTGCCTCATCAATTGAGGGTTGAAAGAATAATGAAGCGTTTAAACTCATTTTATTTTTAAATTTCGCTTGCCTATGAACATATATATTTAATCTGTCTGTATCTTTTTTTACTCCAGTTAAGGTTTCTTCTTTTTCTCTAAGAATACTTAATCCAATTTTATATTTATCAATATCTTTGAACCTCACCCCTATTCCAATTAAATTTCTTTGTTTGTATGATTGAAAAGGGTTTTCAGTTGACTGAATATAAGTTTCTAAATCAAAGGTTTTATCTAATTTCCATAAAATTCTTGCATGTCCAAAAGTTGACTCATCTTCGGTTACGTTATCTTTAGTGCGTTCAGATTTATTAAATGCTAACAATGATTCAATAGATTCGTTGTTTTTAGCAAAAGCAAGAGTAATATTGAAATCATCTCTATTTTCATTTCCTCTGGATGAGTCTAGGTTGAGGCTAGCAGATCCAAAGTAGCCAATTTCGTCGGAATGTCTTAACTCCTCAATATCTACAATGGGTTGAGAAAATACTGAATTGACTATCAGAATCAAAGAAAAAATAATTATTTTGAAGCATTTCATTAATAGATTAATCGCGTATTAAATTTAATAAAAATTATAATACGTTTGCTTTAAAAGAAATTACTTTTTAGCTGGTGTATTAACTGAAGGTATATAAGCTTTCTTAATTTCTTTCATTAAGCTATCACGAACCTTTAGATTCTCTTTGAGATACTTGCTTGCATTAACTTTTCCTTGACCGATTTTCTCTCCATTGTGGCTATACCAAGATCCTGATTTTTCTATCAGCTCTAGCTTCTGACCCCACTCAAGAATCTCACCTTCAACATTGATACCTTCCCCATACATAATTTGAAATTCTGCTTGTTTGAACGGGGGTGAAACCTTATTTTTTACAACTTTGACACGAGTCTCATTTCCGACAACTTCTTCCCCTTCTTTAACAGCGCCAATACGTCTAATATCAAGACGAACAGATGAATAAAATTTAAGAGCATTGCCACCCGTAGTCGTTTCTGGATTACCAAACATCACCCCAATTTTCATCCTGATTTGATTAATAAATATCACCATTGCGTTAGATCTCTGGATGTTTCCAGTAATTTTTCTTAAAGCCTGTGACATTAATCTAGCCTGAAGACCCATGTGATGATCTCCCATGTCGCCTTCAATTTCTGCTCGGGGAGTTAAAGCTGCCACTGAGTCAATTACGATTAAATCTACACTTCCTGATTTCACTAACATATCTGTGACCTCCAAAGCTTGCTCTCCTGTATCTGGTTGCGAAAGAAGAAGATCATCAACATTTACTCCTAGCTTTGCTGCATAGTTTGGATCTAATGCATGCTCAGCATCTATAAAAGCTGCTGTACCACCTGCTTTTTGACATTCTGCTATGGCTTGAAGAGTTAACGTAGTTTTCCCAGAAGATTCTGGCCCAAATATCTCTACCACACGTCCTTGAGGCAAGCCCCCAATTCCAAGCGCAATATCTAAGCCAATTGAACCGGTAGATACACATGGCATATCAACTATTTCACGATCGCCCATCTTCATTACCGTTCCTTTTCCAAACTGCTTCTCTATCTGTGAGAGCGTCTCATTTAGGTTTTTTTCTTTATCTGACATAACTTACTCCTTACTGTATATATGTACAGTATATTATAAAAAATGAAAATGTAAAACAAATATTATCAGATACATGCTGACTTGTTCACGAGTCATTGCTAAAATCTTCTTTAATTCATTATTCAAGTTCACTTCATGGCATTTATAGTTACAGAGTCCTGCATTAAATGTAAGCATACAGATTGTGTAGAAGTTTGCCCTGTGGATTGTTTTTATGAAGGTCCAAACTTCTTAGTCATTCATCCTGAAGAGTGTATTGACTGCGCACTCTGTGAACCAGAGTGTCCGGTTGATGCAATCTTTTCAGAAGATGAGTTACCTGACGATCAAATACCTTTCATTGAAATTAATGCTGAATTAAGTGAAATATGGCCAAATATTACAGAAGAAAAAGATCAGTTACCTGAGGCGGAGAAATACGTAAATATTAAAGAAAAAATACACTTACTTGAAAGATAAGCTTATTAAAACTTTATCCTAGAGGTCTTGACTGGAGAGCCATTTTTTCTTAGCTGAAACTTGAGCATCGGAGATGAGGCTTCAGAACTTCCAACATTAGCGATCATCATTCCTTTGGAAACAAGATCACCCTTCACCACAAATATCTCTTTGCAATGCGCATAAAGACTTATAAAACCATTGGGGTGAGATATCATGACCAAATTTCCATACCCTGGAATATCTGGTCCAGAAATAACTACCTTGCCCTCTTGAATTGAATATATTGGATTGCCTTTTTTAGCATTGTAAATTAGCCAATATGATCCTTGGGAAACTGGTTTATTATTGCTATTAATTGGATTATGCCAAGTAATAGTTTCTTGAGGAGTTTCAATAAAATTTCTTTTAGAGCTACTATCTAAATACAATCTCTGTCGCGGGAAAATTGTAAAAGGTGTCGAAAGATTGTTGCTGTCTATAATTATCTCTGGATCTAAATTATATTTTAAAGCAATAGACCAAATAGAATCGCCCGTTTTTACTATATAAGAATCCTTATGGCTTGGAGGCATCTTTGCTGAAAAATTTAATTTTAAGGTTTCTAATGAGCTGCATCCACCAAGTAAAAGAATCGCAATTAAATGAACTAAAGAAAATTTCATTTTAAAATTAATGCAATTCCTGAAGCAAATATTAAGCCAGCGAACAGCAATAAGAGCTGATCTTTATATTTTAAATAGGCTGCGAGAATGAATTTAGGCAAAAATAACAAAGAAACTAGGCAACCCAACCCAAAAGGAAGCAATATCTCATAGTTAAGCTGCGAAATTGATTCGATAACTATTTCATATACACCTAGAGCTACCAAAATTGCGCTGCCAGATATACCGGGGATTAAAAAGAATGAGAATGCTAATAACCCACATGCAAATAAATACAATGCATGTGGAGCCTCAGAATCTATCGCTAGTTTAGTTGTTAAGAGAAACCCTATTACTATTCCGAGAAATAAAAAAACTAGCAATAAGGGTTTTTTAATGACAGAAAGAAAAAAGTTTGCAACTTGAATCGATAGGATAATCATTAACCACCCTAGGACTTCATAAAAAATCTCTTTATGGTATTCAGTTAAATACTCTATAACCCTAGAGAATAAAATGATAGAAAGCATCATTGATCCAATCAATGGAAGGAATAGCTTGAGCTGAAAGTTTTGAAAGAGCTGAGAAACATTGAAAGTTAGATTGCTCCACTTTAGCTCGCTTAAAATAGACATTAGATTTTTGTAAATTTTAAATATCACCGCAACAGTAGAACCAGATACTCCTGGAATGAGCTCTGCAATGCCCATACAAAAACCAGCAATGGCATATTTAATTTGCTGCATCATATTTAGCTAACTCCGTTTGAGGTTCCTGGTAGCATGGGAACAAATGCTACATCCTCATGAATAACCTCTTCGTGTTCGGTTTCACTTATTTTAGTAATTACATAAAGCTTTTGATGACCCTCTAACCCAACTGGGATGACTAATTTTCCATTAATCTCCAGTAATTCTAATAGCTCCTGAGGATACTCTCGAGGCGCAGCCGCACAAATAATTCCATCAAATTGTAAATTCTCGCCCCATCCCTCAAACCCATCTCCATGCTTGATATGTATATTTCTTATTCTAAGCTCTCTAAGATTTTCTCTAGACTTAACAACCAAAGGTTTTACTCTCTCCACGGCACATACCTCGTCTGCAAAATAGGACAATACTGCAGATTGGTATCCACACCCTGATCCAATTTCAAGAATTTTGTTCATTACCTTGCCTCTCTTACTGGTGTGGCTTATAAGGTGCTCTGTCATCCTTGCCACTATGAAGGGTTGCGAGATAGTTTGTTTGTATCCAATGGTCAACGCTCTATTTTCATAGGCACGACTCCACAATGCTTCGTCTAAAAAAATATGCCTTGGCACTTGACTCATTGCATCCAGCACACGAAAGTCCTTAATTCCCATCTCTAACATCAGTTGAATCATCTGATCTTGAGCTCTTGCAGAAGTAAAGCCTGAACTACGCATTGATAAATGCTGTTTCAAAAATCTGCCAATCAGATTCACTGGCAGTCAGGTTATAGTCAAGAATGGAAATAGAAATAAAATTATTGTCTATAGCTTGAATATCAGTATTCTCTTGATCTGGCATTAAGGTACCAGAAGGACCAAAGCTATAAAATGATGTCGACTCATTTTTTCTAATAAGATCTGGGATATCCGGAATACTTCTTTTGCCTAGTTTGGTTATTTTAATTCCTGCTATTTGTGAGGATGGCAGATCAGGAAAATTAACATTGACCAAAAGATTCTCATTTGCAGGCAGCTGTTTAGCCTGTTCAATTATTACTGCTGCTTTTTTTGCAATAAATTCAAGGTTCTTAGGTGCGAAAGCTGAAACTGAAAATGCCACCGGCACATAATTTAACCTTCGTCCAGCTATAGCAGCGCCAACTGTTCCAGAATAAAAAATATCCTCTCCGAGATTAGCGCCTAAATTAATGCCGGACACAATCATATCAATCGGCTCAGAAATAATGGAAAGTAATCCAAGATACGAGCAATCTGCTGGGGTTCCAGAAACAGCATAAATATTCTTATCAATTTCTTTGACCTCTATCTCCTTGCGCAAGCTAATGGCCGCACTCATACCACTACAGTTACCCTTAGGAGCAATAAGAAAAACTTGATTATCAGCTCCCAATGATCTGTATAACTCTTGAATTCCACTTGCTTTATAACCATCATCATTTGTTAGCAATATATTCATTTTACTTCTATTAATGATGCGATTGCATAAACTGCTATTCCATTGCCTTCGCCAATAACACCCATACCCTCTGCGGTAGTTGCCTTAATTGAAATATCTCCCTCTTCGATTTTTAATAAGTTTGATAATGCTGTTTTCATAGCATGAACATGAGGGGCAATCTTTGGTTGCTCACATATAATGACCAAATCCACGTTTCTGGGATGGAGTTTTTTCTGCTCTAAAAGATTCAGGGTTCTATCCAGTATAATCGTGCTGCTTAAATTTTTATTAGCAGCATCAGTGTCAGGAAAATAATATCCAATATCATTCAGACCTCCAGCACCTAGCAATGCATCTGCCAAAGCATGCAGTACAATGTCTCCATCAGAATGAGCAACAATAGATAGATTACTCTCTAGAAATATGCTGGCCAAAATCATGCCATTGCCGGGCTTTAACTTATGAAAATCTATACCTCTACCAATCCTAGTATCAGATATTTCTGGCATTCTTAAATCATGTGGAAAAGTTACTTTATTATTGGATTGATCCCCTTCAACAGCCTTAATTCTATAGTTGGCATATTCCATAGCCTGAGTCTCATCAGTGAAGTCTTTACCTGAATCGATTGCCTTGGTAAGAGCATCTTGAATGGATAATGTCTTAAAGATTTGAGGTGTTTGTACTTGTAAAAAGCTAGTTCTATCTACTGGAATAAATTGATTATCTTTTTTTTCTCTCATAGAATCTGCAGCAGTTATGCCTGGATAGATACCATCGCAATCAGAACTTCTATAAAACTCATTCAATAGATATGAAAGATGGGATAATTGAAGCCATGGCCTAACTGCATCATGAATTAATACTGATTCACTATCCTCAGCATTAATCTTTGATGCTGCATTAAATACTGACTGAATTCTACTTGCTCCTCCTTTAATAATTGAGATTTTAGGGTGGCTAATAAATGACTGAGAATTAATAAAGTGATCATCGGGATGAACAGCAACATAAATTTTTTGAACTTCAGGAATATCAAGAAATAAGATTACAGTATGCTCTAGTATAGTTTTGGACCCAAGCATGCAGTATTGCTTTGGCTTCTCAGCTTTAAAACGAGTTCCAGTCCCAGCAGCTGGGATAATAACTGAAATTTTATTGTTGTGGAGCATCAGTTTTTGTTTCTTGAAAGCTTATGAATTCCTCACCTTGTAATATTAGATTAAGCTCTTCTCTGGCAAATTTTTCAGCATACAAATCATTTTGTTGCTTACTTTGAATTGCAGACTCTAAAAAATTATTTTCTATCACAAGATCATCATTTGCTTTGCTCAATAACTTATTTTCATGCTGAAGCTCAGAAAAGCTTGCCTTACTATCAATCCCAAAAAAAAGGCTATAAGAAGCAATAGTAATAAAAAATATTAACAGCCATGTCAGAGTTTTAATTAAAGGCATTTTTAGCAAATGTTAGATTGGGATTTTGTGCCTCTATCCACAATAATCTATTATATTTCGCTACTCTATCTGATCTACATGGTGCTCCTGCTTTGATCTGCCCTGCTCCTAAACCAACACATATATCAGCAATAATAGTATCCTCAGTTTCTCCTGATCTATGAGAAATAACTGAAGTAAAATTATTAGAATTTGCTAAGTGTATTGTCTTAAGTGTCTCAGTAATAGTTCCTATCTGATTAAATTTAATTAATATTGAATTCCCAAGGGACTCATCAATGCCTCTTTGTAGCTCTTTTACATTTGTTACAAAAAGGTCATCTCCAACTAATTGGCATTTTTTACCTAAAGATTCTGTGAGCTTTTTCCAGCCTATAAAATCGCTCTCATCCATGCCATCCTCAATGGATACAATTGGGTAATTTGAGGCTAAGGATACAAGATATTCGGAAAACTCTGTTGAGGTTAATTGGGCAGACTCTCCTTTTAAATGATATAAATTATCTTGATAAAACTCAGTGGCAGCGCAATCAAGAGCAATACTCACATCAATCCCTGGTCTTAAACCATTATTTGTAATAGCTTGCATGATTAGATCAATAGCTTCATTATTTGATTTTAAGTTTGGTGCAAATCCACCCTCATCACCAACTCCTGTACTTAAGTTTTGAGCTTGTAAGAGTTTTTTTAACCCAGCATATATTTCTGTGGCCCATTGCATCCCTTGCGAGAAACAGTTGGCTCCAATTGGCATAATCATAAATTCCTGTATGTCAATATTATTATCTGCGTGCTCTCCACCGTTAATAATATTTAGCATTGGAATTGGTAGATTCATGTTGAGTGTCACACCATTGATATCGCTATAAATTTTGTTTACATATTGATATAGAGGAATGCTAGTTACATTTGCTCCAGCTCCCAATACCGCAAGTGAAACTCCTAGAATTGCATTTGCACCCAGATTCGATTTAGCATCAGAGCCATCCAATGCAATCATTTTCTCATCAATTAACTTTTGATGAGTCACATCGATTCCAATGAGCGCAGGAGCAATTTTATCTTGGATATTGTTTATAGCCGTCTGGACTCCCTTGCCCAAGTAGGCTTTGCCACCATCACGAAGTTCCAAAGCTTCCCTAGAGCCAGTTGAAGCTCCGCTTGGAACCATTGATGTATATGTAGCTCCGCTTTCTAAATCAATTCTACATGAAATAGTAGGAGCCCCTCTGGAGTCAAAAACCTGAATGGCTTGAATTGATTTTATGCTTGGCATTATGAACTTACTTCTTGCTGCTTTATGAATGCATCTAAAGCGGCTAACTGAGATACAACAGAGTAAATTTCATCAGCAGAAATGGCGCATGGTCCATCACATTTAGCTTCATCTGGATTCGGGTGTGCTTCTAAAAATAAACCGGCAATACATTGGCTTAGACCAGCTTTTGCAAGAGGTAATAAAAATTCTCTTCTCCCGCCAGCTGCATTACCGAGCCCTCCAGGAAGTTGAAGGGAATGAGTTGCATCAAAAATTACCGGGACATTTAAATTTTTCATAATTTGAAAATTTAACATATCAACCACAAGGTTGTTGTAACCAAAAGAGCTGCCTCTTTCACACAATATAATCTGGCTATTACCTACTTCTTTGCATTTTTCAATTACATTTTTCATCTCTAGGGCTGATAAAAATTGAGGTTTTTTAAATTGAATAATCTTGTTAGTTTGAGCTGCTGCTGTTACTAGATCTGTCTGTCTGCACAAGAAGGCAGGAATTTGGATAATGTCACATATTTCTGCTACTTGATTCGCTTGACTGGATTCATGAATATCTGTGATCACCGGAACATCAAAAGTATTTTTAATATTTTCCAGAATTTTCAGGCCTGCATCAATGCCTGGACCCCTATAAGATGAAATAGAACTTCTGTTAGCCTTATCAAAGGAACCTTTAAATATCCAATTTACATTCAAATCAGATGTAGCTTTAGCAAACTGTTCAGCTACAGTCATAGCGATGGACTCTGATTCTAAAACATTCACACCACCAATAAGGGTCATTGGCTCTTTGTTACCAATTTTAGAATTATTTAGGGCTAAGTTAGTCATCTTTTAATTTTAATAGCTTTTAAAATAAAATCATTAAAAATTGGATGGCCATCTCTAGGATTGGAGGTAAATTCGGGATGAAACTGACATCCTATAAACCAAGGATGTTTTTTAATTTCAATCATTTCAGCTAATTTACCATCTAGCGATGTTCCCACTATATCCATGCCACCACTAACTAGATCATCTTTAAACTCGGGGTTCACCTCATATCTATGTCGATGGCGCTCTATGATTGTATTTTTTTTATATAGTTTCTTTGAAAGAGAATCATTTTTAATTGCACATTCTTGTCCGCCCAATCTCATTGTTCCCCCAAGATCTGAATTCTTATTTCTAAGCTCCGTCTTGCCAGTAGCATCCTTCCATTCTGTTACCAAACCTATAACTGGATGTTTTGTTTTTTCATTAAACTCTGTGCTGTTTGCATTCTTAAGACCTAAAACATTTCTGGAGAATTCAATAATGGCTATTTGCATCCCCAAACAAATTCCAAAGTAAGGTAATTTATTTAGTCGAGCATATTCACAAGCATGAATCATGCCTTCAACTCCCCTGCTTCCAAATCCACCAGGAATCAAAACACCTTGATGTTTTTTAAGAACTTTGGAAACATTGGATTTTGTGATCTTGGATGCATCAATCATATCGATATGAACTTTTGCCAGGTTAACAATACCAGCATGATCCAAAGCCTCATTTAAAGATTTATATGAATCTTTCAAATCTACATACTTGCCAACCACAGCTATCGATACTTTTTTCTTGGGGTTGAGTTTTGCCTCTACCACCCTTTTCCAATCATTTAACTTTGGTGACTTAACTGCCAACAGATTTAATTTCTTTAGTAATATTTTATCTACTCCTTGAGCATAAAGTAGCAAAGGAATGGAATAGACGGTTTCGACATCGTGCATTGAAATTACACTCTTGAGATCAACTGAACAAAAAAGTGCAATTTTTTTCTTTTCATCCTGAGGCAATTCTTTTTCTAACCTACAAATGAGGCAATCTGGTTGCAAACCCAATGATCTAAGCTCCTTTACTGAATGTTGGGTGGGTTTGGTCTTTAGTTCTTCAGAAACCTTAATATAAGGAACTAATGTTAAGTGAGCTAAAGCAGTTCTAGATATTGGTAATTCAAGCATTATTTGTCTAATAGCCTCTATAAATGGCTGACTTTCAATATCGCCAACAGTTCCACCAATTTCAACGATTGCTATATCTGCGCCCTTTGCACCAGCCTTAATTCTGCGTTTTATTTCATCGGTAATATGAGGGATGACTTGAACCGTTCCACCAAGATAATTACCTCTTCTTTCTTTTTTGATAACTTCTTCGTATACCTTTCCAGCAGTAAAATTATTCTTTTTAGTAGCCTGAAATCTTACAAATCTCTCATAGTGACCTAAATCTAAATCAGTTTCTGTACCATCATTCGTTACGAATACTTCTCCATGCTGAAATGGACTCATAGTGCCTGGGTCCACATTAATATATGGATCTAATTTATTAAGAGAAACTTTGAGACCTCGAGCTTCAAATAGAGCTCCAAGTGATGCTGCTGCGATTCCTTTTCCGAGAGAAGAAACCACCCCACCGGTGATAAATATGTACTTAGTTTGCGCCATCAGTTTTTAGTTTTTGATGGGTAAACAGAATATCAGATATTGGGATTAATAAATACTAATTAAGCACTTTCTTCGAATAAAGGTCTAGCCAAATCAGCCCAGTCAATATCAGCATCACTTTTAGCTGTCGCATATTCTAAAATGCCGAGATCTTCAAATTTACCTTTTACCGAGTCTCTTAGCAGACCAATTCTTTTTAAGTTTGGCATTACCCTTTGAAACAGCAGTTTTTGGAAATGCTTAGTAATATCTGAGCTTAATTGAAATTGTCTTGCATCCTCTGCGTCCCAACCAAAATGATCAAATACATCAGTAGATATGAGTCTTTCTCGGCTTAACCAACATGCTTCATAAGCAAATTGTGCTCTTTCTTCTTTTTCTTCTTCAGTTAAAGTTTCAACAAATTCTTCTAAATAATTTATTCCAAAAGTAACGTGTCTTGCCTCGTCTCGAATAATTAGGCCAAGCATATCTCGCAAAACTGGATCTTTTGTAAGCTCACGTGATGTTTGGAATGCTGCTAAAGCTAATCCCTCAATAATAATTTGCATGCCAATAAATTTTAGATCCCATCTTGGATCAGTAAGAATCTTATCAAGGATTGATTTTAAAGCATTGCCAATTGGATACATCATTTTTGTTCTAGTCTGAATATATTTATTGAACGCTTCAACATGTCTAGCTTCATCAAAAGTCTGAGATGCAGCATAGAGCTTTGCGTTGTAGGTTGGTGCACATGATGTTAGCTGAGAGGCAACTAACAAAGCTCCCTGCTCTCCATGGAGGAACTGACTTTGGCTCCAAGCCAATCTATGATTTAAAAAATCTACTTTGTGTTCATCAGAAAATTTTTGATAGGGAGCATAATCGTCCCAAAATATTGGAGTTGGTTCGGTCATTGGCTCAAAGGGTCTGGACCAATCAATATCCATCTCAACATTCCAGTTAAGCTCTTTACCAAGCTCATACAGCTTTTTAATTCTATTATCCTGCATGGTGTAATCCCAGTTGAAGGACCCAGTTAATGGTGTTTTAAAAATTTCAACTATGTCATCTGCAACACCTTCTGTCATAAATGGGGGTAAATCCTCCTCTAAACGAATCTCTCTTGGGTTATTTTCTACATACTTAATTTTCATACATTCACATGGTGTCTTTGAACTCTAGAACTTATTTTGGTCATAAGTTCGTAGGAAATCAAATGATTTTTTTGAGCAATTTGATTAATAGGTAAGTCAGGTGACCAGAACTCACACCAATCGCCAATGGCGCAATTAGGATTATCAGTGACATCAATAGAAATTAAATCCATACTCACTCTCCCCATAATAGTTGCAATATTACTGTTGATCATAACGTTTGTCCCATCAAGGGCGGGTTGAGGGAAGCCATCAGCATAACCACAATAAACTATTGCAAGTTTAGTATCTCTGGAGGTTTTAATTCTCCCTCCATAGCCAATTCGGTCTCCAAGCTTTAGATCTTGAAACCCAATAATCTGACTTCTAAAAGTCATGGCAGTTTTAAGTTCTGGCATATTAGGAAGACCTCCATACATTCCAATGCCAACTCTTGACCAATCATAAGATTGATCAGGAAAATTTGATGCCCCGGCAGAATTTACAACACTTCGAAGTAATATCTCACCGGTAAGCTTCCAAACATAATCAAATTGTGAGAATTGTATTTGATTAAGCTCATCATGAGGATTGTCAGCACAAGCCAAATGGGTCATCAGAACATTATTCTCTTTAATGAAAGGTTTACATTGATCTAATTCATTTACCTGGAACCCCAGTCTATTCATGCCTGTATTAATTTTGATCCAGAATACCAAGTCATCAATATATTTCTGCGCAAGAGGAATTTGAGCAATAGAATGAATCGTTGTCCAAATTTCATTATTTTTTAGCGCATCATAGGCTTCGATAGAATAAACTCCTTGCATCATCAAGATTGGTAAAGCAGATTTTGCTCGCAAATTTATTGCCTCTTCTAGACGAACTACACCAAAGCCATCAACACTATCATTTAAAGCTTGGACGGTTGCTTCAAGATCATGCCCATAGGCATTACTTTTGACAATTGCCATAAACTTTGATGATGGTGAGATTTTTTCTCGAATAAGTTGAATATTATTTCTGACTAACTCATAGTCAATAATGAGCTCAGAATTTGGCTGTATCATTGAATATTATCGTAAAAACTATCTACTGCAAAATCTTCAAACCTAGTAAATTCTTTAAGATAAGTTAGATTGACCGTTCCAATAGGTCCATTTCTTTGTTTGCCAATAATGATTTCTGCTTTATTTCCGACCTCAGTATCTTCGTCATAAGCTTCTTCTCTATAAATAAATAAAATCACATCTGCATCTTGCTCAATAGCACCTGAATCCCTTAAATCAGCCATAATTGGTCTTCTGTTTGGTCTTTGCTCTACCTG
>TARA_B110000008_G_scaffold215095_1_pt1 | contig 13578 bp, 12 predicted proteins | sample TARA_B110000008 | Tara Oceans TARA_B110000008 (sample SAMEA4396496) | marine metagenome | biome: Westerlies Biome; feature: [DCM] deep chlorophyll maximum layer (ENVO:01000326); material: water (ENVO:00002006), including particulate matter (ENVO:01000060) such as... | depth 40 m
TATATATTCGTTTCTATCACTTTTAATAGAACCCCTATTAATTTTTTCGCCAATTGTATCAATTTCGTTTTTAATGCTTTGTATAAATATAAATATTGGGTGAGTTTTAACAAAATTATCTTGATCTTCCGCCGTTGAAAGAGTTGGTAGTCCTGTGGAGCCGGCTGGCGACAATAATTGATGCATATCACGAACCGGTGCTCTCGGTTCACGAACCGGTGCTCCCGGTGCTCCGCCTTTCTTGCCTTTTTTTGTTTTAGTTTTTGTTTTTTTAGTTTTTGTTTTTATAGTTTTTGTTTTTATAGTTTTGTTTTTTATAGTTTTGTTTTTTATAGTTTTCATTTTTTTATATTTAACAACATTCATCATTTTACCTTTATATTTTAAATATTCTTTATTACTCCCTTTTTTTTTATAAATATTTCTCGTTTTTCCCATCAAATTTTTTTTTTTAAATAATTTATATTCACTCATACGCTATATTCTATTAATATATATATATAAAAAAATGAAATTTGATAGTAATATTAATTATTATATTTCATAGATATGTACTTTTTTAGTATTTTTTATTAAATCTCTAATAATTTCTACTTGTTTTTTATAATTATCTGTCTCTAATAATAATACTATTATAAAATAATAAGTTACTATAAAAAGATTTATTGATATACTGTTCTTAAATTAAAAACTGATTAATTATATAGATTATAATTTTATAATTATGTTAAAATGTTCTGAAAATAAAATATCATTGTGTAATAAAATAAATAAAATATGTAATAATAAAACTGGAAGATGTATTAAATATAAATATAATGAAAATGATATGCCAATTATCAGAAAACTTAATAATTATAGATTTAGACAAAAAATGGCTATATTTGATTATGATTGGACTCTTGTTAAACCAAAAACAAACGGAACATTTTCAAAAAATGAGAATGATTGGATATGGTTAACAGAAAATGTATCAAATGTTATAAAAGAATATTATAAGAAAGGTTATAGTATTAATATAATTAGTAATCAAAGAAAAAATTATAAAATGAAAGAAAAAGAATTATCAAATGCTTTGAGTACTCTAAATATTCCAATTTCTTATATTATTGCAAATGATAATATTAATGCAAAACCAAATACTAATATGTTTGATATATTAACTAATAATAAAAAATGGGATTCAAAAAAATCATTTTATGTTGGCGATGCACTTGGTAGACAAGGTGATTGGTCTGATGTAGATAGAAAATTTGCGGAAAATATAGGTATCAAATATTATTCTCCAGACGAATTATTTAGTATTAAAAAATATGATAATATTGAAATAAAAGAATCAAAATCACAAGAAATAATTGTAATGGTTGGTTATCCTGGCAGTGGTAAATCAACCATTGCAAATAAATACGATAAAGATAACTACAAAGTTATAAGCGGTGATGAATTTATAACAAGTAAAAAAATGATTAAAGAGTCAGAAAAATATTTATCAAATGGTTATTCAGTTATTTATGATTCAACTAATCCAACAAAAGCAAAAAGAAAAGAATATATAGATGTTGCTAATAAATATAAAATAAATGCTGTATGTATTGATGTTAAAACAGATATTGTAGAATCAATATTTAGAAATAATAAAAGAGATAAAGTTATACCAAAGATAACTTATTATGTTTTTAGAAAAAAATATGAAGAACCAGTAATTGAAGAAGGATTTAGTGAAATAATTAATTATTAATATCTCCGGCCTCCTCCATGTGCTATAGAACTAGTATTGTTACCATATACTATTATATTTTTATTCTTTTTAGAAGCAACATCTCGTGGTTTTTTTTTTCTTCCTCCTTTAAAGACAAACACGTGTGCAAGCTCTTTTCCCTTTCTTTTCATTTTATTTCTAAATCCCGTAAAAAAATTGTTAATCATATTCAACCCATTTCCTTAAGAAAAATACATCACTTATCAAAAAATAAGAAAAAAATATGATTGCTCCTTTAATAGAAATAGTCGATAATATAAATGCTACAAGTAATATTAAATTATGATAAATAGATGAAGGTCTTGTTGTTCCCAACCCTATATCAAAATAATATGGTAAGTATTTTGCTATAAATAAATTAATTATGAAAAATGGTAAAATAAATTTATAAGATAAACGATTTATTCCCGAAATGCGTGTAAGTATAAAATTTATTAAGAAAATAGTAAGAAAAATTTTAATTAAATTTGTATAATTATTTCCTCCCTCTATATAAGTACACATATTCTTGCTCATATTTTTATTTTCACTTATATTTTTATCACTTGTAAATGCTAATGATAATACTGTCCTTTCTGAATTAGGGTCATCATTTGGTGGGACTTGATGAATTGTAGTTCCTCCGTTAAATAATGCAGCATCACCTTCTTCAAAATTTACTGAATATATATCTCCTGTATTATTCTTACATTGTAGCGGACTAATATTACCTTTTTTTTTGATACATATTATAATATTATAAATTTCTGACAAGTTTGCTGGATCAACATGCCAAAGGTGAAAAGATTTATTACCATAATATCTATATATAGTGGCTTTCCTGTCGTTTAAATAATATAGTTTTTTATTTATTTTATTTTCATATTTTTGCTTTATTTTTTCAGATATATCTTGAATAATTTTTATTTCGTCGTCACTATATTTTTCACAACAATGATGTGTTGTTGTATTTTTTCTAGTTAAAGCATACATATCAGTAGATTCTGGAATTTTAATAGATTGTAATTTTATTATATCTTTTTTATCTAATATTTTACTATATTTATTACAAAATGGTTTTAATTTTTTTTCGTAATTTAATGGGTCTGTTCTTCTATACATATTTATTAATCTACGAATCATACTTTGTCCATAAAGATTAATAATACCATTATAGTCGATAATAAAAAATAGAAAAAAATATATTAAAATACTAAAATACTCTTTATTATTAAGTAGCTTATCTCTATTTTTTTCAAATATTTTATATAAAGTTATCATATAAATATATCCATTGTTTTTAATCATATTCTAATATAAAAAAATATTAATTTAATAAAATTTTTTTATTTGTTAAAATGTAAAAAAAATAAAAGCAATCTACCCAATAATCTTCTCAAATTCTCCCATATCCAATATCTTAACACCTAATTCATTTGCTTTATCTATTTTACTTGATTTGTCACTTTTATTTTTGACAACTAAATAATCGGTTGTTTTAGAAATAGCAGTAACAACTTTACCACCACTATCAGTTATTAATTTTTCCCAATCTTTATTTCTAAATCCTGTGAAAAGAATTTTTTTATCTTTTAATATTTCTACTTTATTTTCATCCTTTATATCCCCTTTTATATTTACTCTATTACATTTATATTCAATTTTATCTAAAAATTCATAAAAATTCTTAATATTTTCAACAAATTGTTTTGCATTAACATTACCAATACCATCTATTTTTAATAAATCATCAACTGTCAATTTTAATATTTCTGCTTTTTTATTTAAAGGATAATTTTCACTTACTAATTTAATTTTTTTAAGAGCGAAACCTCTTCCTAATATATTAGAAGCATCTAATAAAATATCACAATCACTATCTTTTATTTTTGCGAAATTTTCTACAATTTTTATAGCACTTTTTTCTTGAAAACCATCTAATTGTTTTAGTTCATCTACTTTAATTTTCAATATTTTATCTAATGTATCAAAACCATTTTCATATAACCTTTTAATAGTGCTTTCCTTAACAGAACCAACATCTAATTTAGCCATAAAATATGTATAAGATTTAATATCTTGCTCTTTATTTTTACCATCTTCGTCCAATATGATATCAATTTGTGTATCATTCCATTTATATTTTAATTCAGGCATTTTAGGTTTTCCATTAGAACTTACACTCAAAACCTTTAAAATATGAGGGATAACATCACCACTTCTAATAATAACAATTCTTGAACCAGGTCCAATAATATTAGAATTAATAAATTTACCATTAAAACCAGTTGCTTGTTTAATTTTTACACCAGCAATAACAACTTCATTAAATTTTACAATAGGTTTCATATATTTATGCATAGAAACATTCCATTCAACATCAGTTACTGTTACTTCAGCTTGTTCATGTGTTAATATAGATTTAAATGCAAAAGCATATTTTGGATTTTTACCATTAATAACTTTATGAATTTTATTATTATATATAACAATACCATCAACTTCATAATCACTTTCATTTCTTCTTAATTCTAAATGATTAGATAATGATTGTAAATTAATATTATCTAAATCCCATAATACATAATTAGCACATTTGATATTATTTTTAGTAAAATAATTAAAAACATCTTCAATTTTCATTTTAGGAGATAGTATATCATATGCTAAAAATTCAATATTACTCATTAAATCTTTATTTATAATTTTAGAATGAATAGCACCGGCGACAACATTCCTAGCATTAGAACCAATATCTTTTATTTTTTCCCAATTAGTTCTTGAAATAATTAATTCACCTCTAATAGCAAATTTCTTATCAGTAATATTAGGAAATGTAATATAATTTCTTAAATGAGAGATATCTTGTCCTTCGGTGCCATTACCTCTTGTATAAATTTTAATATCATCATTATTTTTATAAAATAAACATGAAATACCATCTAATTTATCAGATATAATAGATGAACCATCGTATTTTTTTTTCCAATTATGAATAGCTTTTTCATTATCCTTAATTTTATCAAGAGAACCCATCCAAAAAGGTAATTTAACCTTAGCTTCTTCATCAGCACCAACTCTTTTAAAATAAGGATTTTTAGGGTCTAATTTTTTTAAATAATCTTTGAGTAAATCATACATATCATCACTAACAAGTGTTGAACTTGTATTAAAAAACGCAGTATCACATTGTTGTAAAAAATTCACAATATCTTTTTTATTTTTAGTTTTTAAATAATTAATAGGGTCTTTTAATAACGATTGTATATCCATTATTAGTAATAAATATATAATAATATCATTTTTTAATATTGTAGAAAAATAATTTATTCATGTAAATCGTTATTTTTTTTAATGAATTTTTATATTTTGTAAATCAATACCTATTGTATTAAAAAAATAATATAATTTAAAAATATTTTAGAAGTATTTTACAAGTTTCCATAGTGGTCGATGAGTGATTTGCAAAATTTTTTCGGTAAATTTCTATTTTTTCCAGACAAATTTTTGAGTTCTTCAATGAATTCTATTTTTTTTTTGGTAAAAACTTCATATAGTTTTGAACCATTATGCTTTGCGATAGTTTGATTAATATGAATGATAGTGAAAAGCAAAGACCATATTGAGACTTTAAGCAATTGTTTAGTGTTTTCTGAGTAACCACAGAATATAGTTAACCTTTGAGTAGCAGTTATATCCAAGATATATTGTACATATTTTTTGAAAACATCTGGTGGTAGTGTGGAGTGATATTTGTAAATATCTTTTAATTTTTGAATAATTGCAGTATGTTTTTGTTCGACAGCAAGTATTCCTAATTCAAGAAAGTCATATATAATAATGATGTGATCGGTTATCTCGCGATTGGTAAAAGTAATATTATGTCTGTTAGACCTAGAGAAATTACTGTGAAACAGACTATTTCTTTTTTTAATAATATTGTGTTTTTTGTATATATGTTTAAATGCAAATTCTGCAATTCTAAAATTATATTCGGAAGCCAATAACATATTATTTTTTTTTTTATCCATCCTGAATTTTTTACACACTTTACGCAAATGATAAGAATTGCATAGAAATTCTTTGTAATTTTTTTCTTTTTTGTAGAAATCTTGATAACAAAGATAGTAAAATGTCTTTGAAACTAAAGAGATATTAGATATCGTATTAATATCCTTTATAATAGTGTCTGATTTATAGGTAATAGAAGTCATATTTGGTAAAAAACGGAGGATATAGTCAAAAATATCATTGTTGTTGTAAAGGGAATTCATTGTTGAAAGTCTATGAATTTCTTCTCAAATAGGTTTGTTGAGGGGGATTAAGTATTTATGCAATTTTTCTTTCATTTTTTTGTTGTTTACTCATTTTTCTGTACATTTTTATTTTATGATGTAAAAAGCAATTTGTAGGTAATTGTATAGAAAAATAAGATAACAAAAAAAAAATTGATTAACCATCTAATATATTATACAGTTTAGATGCCTTTATACGGATCAGAACTGCAAAGATTTGCATCTATTTTCTTTGAAGATTTAGATCAAAATCTAATATTTAAATATGATAAAGAAGATATTATTGATATAAATAAAACAGAAGAAAGATTAGATGAAATTATTAAATTCATAGATGAAATATGGATGGAAATGATGTATGAAGGGGAATATGCAGAATATTATGATAAATTTGCAAAGGAAAATAACGAAGAGGAACTCTTAAAAGAAAGTGATTATATTATATTTGATTTAGATGAATATCATATAGATATAGCGAATGGTAATATAAGATATTGGATATATGAAAAAGAACTAGCAGATATAAAAATAAAATTAAAAAAAACAAAAAAAGAAATTCAAAATCATAAAAATAATTTAAATATTAGAGCGGGTATTGTAATAGCATTTTTAAGAGATTATAAAGAATAAACAATCATATAACATTTATTATTATTTTTTAAAAAATTTTTATTACCATTATTAAAAACTTTAATATCTAGATCGTCATACATAATAAATTTATCATCCGTTTCATTTTTACATATTGCATAATAATGTCCTCCATCTAAATTTCCAATATGACACCCGATAGATTTAATATTATAAGAAACTTCTTGCTCGTGATTTGATAATATGCAACCATTTTTAATATTAATATTTTCGTTAATATCAATCTTAGTATTATTTTTTTTATTAATATTATCATATCTTTTTAAGAAAAAAACTAAAACATTAGGTACTTTCCATAATTTTTGTATTTTTTTATATTTAGTACATTTATTACATTTGTCACATTTCCATTCATCTTTGTTAGTAGTATGTCTTAAATAATCTCTAAATAGTGAAGTAAGTGAAATAGATTCGTCAGTATCTTTTAAATCAAGTTGGATAGCGGTAAATGGTTCAAAATTATAACTATTATTATTACATTCAGTACATTCAATAATATTTAAAATAACACCTTGAACATTTTGTAACCATAAACTATTTTTGTTATCATTAAAATTATTAATAATATAATCCGCTTTGATATTAATTTCTTTATCTGTAATTTTTAAATTATCAAAGTATTTTTCGTATTTTATTTTAGGGATATAATCGGATATTTCATTAGTAATTTTTTCAAATAATAATAACCATAATTCAGTTAAATCTAATTGTTCACCGAAATTAAATACTTTTAAGTTATCAAACAAATTTTTAACAAATTTATTAGGACTTAAAGAATTATTGTCAATATACATGATATTAAGAATTTCTTTTAATTCAATTGCTAATGTATTATTTGAAATATCTACATTTAAAATACTATTTCTAAGAAAACTATTTCTACAAATAATTTGTATTAAAGTATTTATAGCACACGTATTACCTAAGTTTTGCAATCCTTGCATTATTAATAATAAATTATATTTATTATTTTATATAAAAAATAAAAAATGATTAATGTATATATATATGTATAATATACATGTCATTAGAAATGGATAGAGAAAAATTTTACAAAACTATTTATGATGATGAATTAAATGACTACATTAATGGTAATTTCATTGCAAATATTAGAAAAAAGAATTTAGAAAAAGAGGAACAAGATGTTCTAAATATGTCATTAATAATTGATTATTATTTACATAAATATAAAATTGAAAATAATAAGGAGAATATTCAAAAATATATGGATATGTATAATGAGATTATTAATAATAATTATATAATTATAGATAGGGAAATTAAAATTCCATTTTATAAAACGAAAGAAGGAATTGAATATGATAAAGAAATTAAAGAGAATGACGAATATGAAAATGATAGAATATTACATTATAAACAATATTTTATGAGATACAAAGATATTGATTATATTATTGAATACTATAGAAAAATCATTGATGATATTGAAAATAAAGATTATGAATTTGATGATAATAATACAAATATTAGTGATGAAGAAAGTTATACATCCGATATTGATGATTATATGTATGATGACTATAATGATGATTATTATGAAGAAGACGAATTTTATGGAGAAGAAGAACCTTATTAAATATTTAAAAAAATGATTAATATATATAATTATCTATTTTTTTAATTATGTCAGTCAATACTAATAAAATAAGAGATGATTACAAAAGTTTAATTCAAAAAAAATTAAAATTAAGTCAAATAGAATTGGATGATTTAGAAATTGGCGTATTCAATTATTCATTAGATTATGCAATTTTAAATAAAATACAATTATCATGGTTATGTCCGCAATTTGTGGAAATATATAGTAATATAGCTAGATGTGTATATAGTAATTTAGTAAGTAACACATATATAAATAATAAAAAATTATTTGCAAGATTAAAAAAAAAAGAATTTATGCCACATGAATTAGCATATATGAAACGAGAAGACTTATTCCCAGAAAAATGGCATTTAATTATTGAAAAAGAGAAATTAAAATTAAAAGAAGCATATGAAATAAAACAAGTTTCAATGACAGATTTAATTAAGTGTGGTAAATGCAAAAATAATAAAGTATCATATCAAGAATTACAAACACGTTCAGGTGATGAATCGATGACTATATTCTTTACATGTATTGTATGTGGACATAAATGGAAAACATAATTTATTACTTAAGATTTAATATTAAAATATAATATATGTAATTAATTTTTATGAAAAAAGAAGTTAAAAATCACTATACTAATATTAATAAAATATATAATTATATTTTAACACATAATTTTACAAATATTAGTTTGTTTTATAATTGTATGATTGATTTAATACTACTACTTAAAAATACTTTATATGAAATAAGTAATATATATAGTAAATATATATTATTTCCGGAAATAGATAAAATTTATAATTTATAATCTACTAAATCACCTGGTATATTACTTGGAATTGATTTCAAATTAATTTTTAATATATTATTTATTTTTTTTAAGATTTTATTATTATCATCACATCTATTATACTTGCCTGTTTTACTTGTTCTTAAATAACATACACAATGTTTATTATATAAAATATATAACTTTAGTTTTTCAAAATCATTACTTGATAATTTATAATCATTTTGATTTACATTTTCGGTATTAATAATACGAAAATCCAATTTCAAACCTTCACTAGTATCTTTATAACCATTTATAGTTATTTCATTATTATGAACTTTTAAATGACATTTTTTACATAAAATAACCAAATTATGTTGGATATTTTTATGATAATTTTTGAAAAATCCATTAATATCAGCATCGCATTGAAAATTTATATGATGTGTATCATTACTTTCATTATTACAAATTGCACATTTTTCAATATTTACATTTTTATTATAATGTGATTTATCCAATCCTATAATAAAATTATCAATACCTTGTAATTCTTTTCTAATTTTTTCTGCATTTTTCATAAAATCTATTGGCATGTCTAGTGCTTTACATACTTCTATTCCGTACACACTTGAACCAGAACCTTTTTTTAACTTTCTTTCATAAAATATAATATCATTAATAACAGATATATGTAAATGAAATACATCAAGTTTATTAGTATTTATGTAATCTTTTAATAAATTTATTTTCGTAAGTTCGTGTAAATGTGTTGCTAATATAAAACTACTTGATTTTGATAATAAGTTATCAATTGCCGAAGCAACTATTGCGATTCCAGAAGTAGATTCAGTACCATTACATATTTCATCACCTAATATTAAACTATAATTATTAGATCTTTTTAATATATTTCTAAGTTCAATCATTTCAACTGTAAAACTACTTAAACCTTTATAAATATTATCACTTCCAAAAATTCTTGTAAATATATGATGATAAGGTTCATATAAAAATTCTTCTGAAGATACATACATACCACTTTGTGCCATTATAATATTTAATCCAATTGCCTTCATTAATGAACTTTTTCCAGAAGAATTAACACCATATAATAAAATCCCTTTTTCAGTTAATTCAATATCATTACCTATATATTCTTTGTTTTTATTTATTCTTTCAATAATTGGATGTCTAATAGATTTAGCATTTATAAAACCTGAATTTTTATCTGTAAAAGTAGGTCTATAATATCTATATTCATATGAATTACTAGCATTACAACATGTTATATCAATATCAGCAATAACATTAATAATATCATCCAAAATATTGTTAAATTTTTGTATAAAACTAGACATAAAATCTTTATAATAATTTAAGCATAATTGTGATAATTCAATTATTGTATCATTTAATTTTTTAGAATAATTGTTTAAATCACTAGTATTGATTTTAATATAACCTTGTTGTTGTGATATAATATTAATTTCATTTTTATAATAAGTTGATTGTAAATTTTGAAATCGTTTTTTTGTAATTTGAATATGATATCCTTCTCTATCAGTATATTCTAATTTACAAAAAGTATCTATATTATTATTTTTTCCAGTCTTAATAATATCAGTAACAATATCATTTATTTTTATCATTAAATTACTTTGCAATTCATCTAATTCATCTACTGTTTTATATAAACCTTTTATAAAAATAGAACCTTTAATTTCGAAAATATTATATTTACATGCCGAATCGATATCAATTATACTATTATAATAATTTATTATTTCATTAATTTTAGAAATATCATTATTATATTCTAAAATTTCAAAAATATCTTTAGCATTTTGTAAAGATATATCAAATCCTGATAATTCATGTGGATTTAATTTAAGTAATGTAATTTTCCTTTTTATTCTTTCTAAATCTAATATTTTACTTAATTTTTTAGAAATTTTTTTAAATAAATTATCATTCATAAATAATTCAATTTTATCATATCTATTACTTAATTCTTTTTTACAAATTATTGGATTTAATAATCTATCTTTGAATAATCTAGAACCAAACGAAGTATTGCATCTATTTAAAATATCTAGAAGTGGTTTGTCATTAGTATTCAAACTTATAATATTTAATTGTAAAGTACTATCATATTCCAAATTCAAATATTTATTAATTTCAAGAATTTCAGGTCTATAAATGTCTTGTAATATATCCGAATTATGGTCATAAGCAAATTGTAATAAATAACAAAATGATATTCTAGCAAAATTTAAAAATTCTAAATTTAATAAATCAATAATTGAAAGTTGTGTTTTTATACTTTTATAAACTTTCTTTAATATTTTTTCTTGATATTTAATATCTTGCATAATATCTATATATTCATATTTATTCCATAATTTGTGAATTAATATACTATTTAAATTTAAATTTAATATTATTTCTTCCTTATCTTTCTCATTTAAACTATTATCACATAAAAAAACAATTTCACATGGATTATAATTAATGATTAATCTAAATACTTCATTATTAACTAAATCAATATCATCTTTATTTGAACCAATTTCATAAACATAACATTTTCCCGTACTTATATCAATAAAAGAGATACCAATAACTAATAAATTATTTATTTTTTCATAATATATTGACATAAGATAGTTAGTTTTTTTTGTATTACAATTCATATTCATTCCAGGACTCATTATTTCTGTTACTTTTCTATCTGGATTTGGGGGTTCTGTTACTTGTTCTATCATTACAATAGTGTAATTATTTTGTAGTAATATATTTTGATATTTTGTAATTGTATAAAGTGGAAACCCTGCCATCAAAGGATTATGAGTATTAACTTCAACAACTGATTTATTTTTTTTGGATATTGTAATATTACATATATCAGCAACTTTATAGATTTCACTATCTGTATCATCTGTTATTGAATATAATTCAAAAAATGAACCTACTTGCATTAAAACAATTGTTTTCTCTCCATATTTCTTTTTATATTCTTTTGTATAAAAAATATAATCGTCTATTATCATTATGATATTGATATTATATATAATTAAATTCTTATATATTCATATTCTATAAAATTAAAAAATTGATAAAATTATAAATATTTTATAAAATACAAGATATGGATTTAAATATTGCAGAGTTTTTTATCGATGAATCAAAAAATTTTTTAGGAGGTGTTGTAAATAAAATTGGTTCAATAAAATTTAATAATATGTACTATAGATATTTAGATTATTATGAATTAAATCAATCTATTTGTAGATTCAAAACAGTTAATTATATTGCAATTATAATACCTATGTTAATATGTTTGATATTTTATTTTACAACAATTATATTTATTACAAAAAGTGTGTTAAATTTTTATTTGAAAAAAAAAAAAGATATAGTAATAAATAACAAAAGAAAATTTTCTAATTACGATACCGTATATGATAGAAAAAATAAAATGCATAAAAAAAATTTCAACAATTTAAACAACAAATTGTATCCCTGAAAAAATTCACCAAATATTTAACTACTAAGGAAATACAATATAACAGCGATTCAACTAAACAATAATTATATGAATTGTTTAGAATCTTAACAGATTGTCTTCTAATTATATTGCACTTTTATTCTTTTTGTATAATATTGGATCTTTTTCCCCCAATATTGCAGGGTAATTTAATATTAGAAATTCAGTATCATTTTTTTTATATTTATATAGTTTTTAATACATTTTATAATAAATAATATAGTAATTTAATAGAAATGACTGAATATAAATTAGTAAAACATAAAGTTATTTTAGGAAAAAAGAGAAACATTTACAAAAAAAAAGGAAGTAATAAAGAATATGTAAAACATAAATGTAAAATGATGAATGTGGTAAAATATAAAAAAATGAAAACTAAAAAATTACCAAAAAAAAGAAAATTATCAAGAAAAACAAAAAAAAAAGGAGGTGATTTTGCAACAACAAAATTTGAGTACTACACTCCCCGCGAAAAAGCGCATATGTTATTAAGAGGAATTAGAGACAGTCAAGATAAAAAATATACATGGAGACACCGAGTTCACACAAAAAATGAAGCATTAATCCCTTTAGATCAATCTCATGTGAATTTAATTAATAACTATAAAAAGAACGATGTGAAATACGGCGAACTCGATAGTATGGTCAGACGGATCGGTTTTGGGAATTTGATAAAGATTAATTTAACACATATGCCTAAAATGCCTAATATGCCTAATATGCCTAATATGCCTAACTCTGATGAGGAAGTGCAATTAGAAAAAACTAATAAAGAATTCTTTCGAGATCGTAATATTGGTTCCACAGTACCAGTTTCCCCAAAACAAGAGAAACAAATTAGTTATGTTTCAAATATACAACGAGGAACACCTGCTTTAAGAAATCCCAATGGTCCCCCCCCCTATATAGATGATAATAAAACATGCATTGGAAAAACCTCAAAAGAAGAGAGAG
>TARA_B110000008_G_scaffold272732_1_pt1 | contig 13576 bp, 12 predicted proteins | sample TARA_B110000008 | Tara Oceans TARA_B110000008 (sample SAMEA4396496) | marine metagenome | biome: Westerlies Biome; feature: [DCM] deep chlorophyll maximum layer (ENVO:01000326); material: water (ENVO:00002006), including particulate matter (ENVO:01000060) such as... | depth 40 m
TGATGACAGTAAGACAAGTTGGATCGATCCAAAGCGCGCCCGAGCCGCTGGGTCCTTGCGCGCTCCGCTCGGCCGCTCTGATGATGCGGCCCGAGCGTCTTGCGGCACTTCAACCATCACGCATCAGTGCAACACGCGCGTTCATGCAGCAATTGATCGAGGAGCGCTGGTCATTCAGAAAAGTACGGTTCGACATCAATGCGGATGGGGTGGGAGAGGCTCTCTACCACATTGAGGCGCCAGGAAACTGGGTCTTCTCGATTCCAGTTCTTTCCTTCAAACCGACCCAAAAGGGGCGCACCCTCCGCATCATCGGCACCGCATGGGATATGATGGCCGCGCTGGTAGAAGGGCGTATATCAGAAGCGGATTTTGAAACCATACGGCAAGAAGCTCCCAAACTTTACCACGGCCGCGCCACGCCCGGTACACTGACTTGGTTCCGCGCCAATCAAAGTGCACGCTTCTTCGACGATAGTGTCGCGGCACTGGCAGCGGGCAGTCAACCCGATGCAGAAAAGTTATGGAACGCCGGGTATGCGATGCGCAACACGGGTGTGAATGGAAACGGGGCCTTCGGCACCAGAACCTTCCGCGCACTCGAATCTGACCATCCGCTGCGCGGGTCACTGGCCGCAGAAATGCTTTCCGCATACATGATGCGCATTTTTTCCATCGACCTGATGAATCATCTCGCCCGAAAGGCAGGCGGCGATACGGCTGTTGAGCTGGACCCGGCCATGGCGCGCTATCTGGGGGTGGGAAATGCTTCGGCCATGGGGTTGATGCACTTCACCAACAACTGGCCAAAGCTGATCAACCGCTGGATACTCGTGCGTGAAAAATGTATCGCGCGCGCGAAGATACTCGATCTCAAAGCGGATCCCGAGCCGCTGGACCGCCTTATCACGCTCACTGAACGGGCGATAACTTACCGCAAAGAGGACACAACGCACTACACTCGCTATCCTAGCGGCGCCAAACTGGCCGCAGAATTGTCATACGTACACGCAGACCTGTGTCGACTACGCAGCCAGTTGAAAGCCGGCTTGCTTGAAGTTTCCGCGCCTCTCAGCGGGTTCTGCGCCTCGGTCGAGGAACGATTCCACCCGCATACAACCGAAACGATATTGTCCCTCATGATCGACCTTGTGCCGACCTACGCCGACCAGCAGGTCAGAGCATTGATCGTCAATGAAGAAGCCATTGGCGCGCCTGAAATGTCGACTTGTGAATTACAAGACCTCCTACGGGCAGAATATGCATGGGTGTTCGAGATGGATCTTGATGCTCCGGAAGCCCGGCATTTCATCTGGTACAAATCACGTAACGCCGAAGAGCCCCGCAGGGGTCCACGCACCGACATCGATGAAAAGCATGAGTTGGTTCTGGACGTGCCGCGCCTGGTCGTTGAGCTTGACGCCACTCTGGTTGCGGCACCGCCAGGGCAGAGTGTTTCCCGTTTCCTAATCGACAATCCCGACCTGCGTCAGATCGTAACGCGGGTACAATCGCTGGGCAGGCTGCCCTATCACACGCCCTACGCCGACATTATGCACCGTGATTTCATTCCCGCGCATATCACAAAACTGCTGAATTCGGGGCTGCATGGTCTCGATAAAACTGTGGATGCGATGGATCGCGGCATCTGTGGCGTCCTTTTCCAAGGCGCTCCGCTACCCGAAGAAATTGCCAGTGGAACGGCGGATATGGATTGGGCAAATCCGGCCCGCCCGGGCAGGGCAAAGTCATGACGGCGGTAAATGGTCCTGATTGCATCGTTTCCCTGCGGGAAGCCCGCATTGTGATTGACAGGCTGCTGCAATGGAAGGGTTTCCCGGCGGGACGCCGCCCGGCGCTAACAGAGGCCGGGCTTTACTCCGCTTCGCTCGGCCTGTCCGGTTTTGAACGCCTTCTCGACAGCATAGATGTGCTTAAGATCGGCATCGAAAGACACAGTACACTCTCCGGCGACGAGACGGATCTTTGCCTCGATGCACTTGGCAAGCATGCCTGGGCGGTCGCTGAGGAGGTGAGCGACCTCCTGACAGAAATGGATCGTCGCCACGGCAAGGGTTGTGTCAATGTCGTGAACCTTGTGGCCGCGGAAGAACTCGCCGTGGTTGGTCCGGTCATCCAGAAGCATGATCTGGATGCCCACATAGAAATCTCGCGGAGCGGCACAGCGGTTGCCCGCGTGGTTGGACCAAGCGCCCCTCAGGGAAACGAGCTTTTGCGAATATGTCACCACGGGATTCCAACGGATCATGAATTATGGTTCGAGCTATTTGATGCGTCAAACGCTGCCCAGGCTCCCGACACAAAACTGTCCCGACTGCACACTGGCCCTGTCACTCTTGCGGAGGACGGCACCCTCGTGGGGGCAGAAAACGGCGAAGAGGATCACGATATGGATATTTCGCTGCTCACTGAAGAATTTATCGAGGAACCGGTAATGAAAAAGGAAAAGACGAATGCTAATTGATGGACTTCAATGCGGCGATTTTCGACGCGAGATTTTCGAAAGCTTGCGTGCTGGCGGATTCACCTGCGTGACGAACACTGTCGAGTTCTGGGGCGGAGCGATCAACAGCCTTGATGCCATTGCTGACTGGCTAGACAAGGAGCGCGCCAACAGCGACATCATGATGGTCTGCCGCAATGTTGCCGACATTCACACTGCTGACAAAACCGGTAAGGTTGGGGTTCTCTTGGGGTTTCAGAACTCCGGTATGTTCGAGGGCCGTATCAGATACCCTGAACTCTTCGCCCAACTGGGCGTTCGTGTGGCGCAACTGACCTACAATATTCAGAACGATATCGGCGGCAGTTGCTATGAGCCACATGATTCTGGCCTAACCCGGTTCGGCCGAGAAATTATCGGTGAGATGAACAAATACGGCATGATGGTCGACTGCTCCCACGTCGGCGAGAAGACCACGCTCGATGCGATCGAAGCATCCTCCAAACCAATCGCGGTCACGCATGCCAATGCTGGAAGTCTCATGCCGCATTTTCGTAATAAGTCCGACACCGTGCTTAAGGCGCTTGCTGAAAGCGGTGGCATCATGGGCTTGGCCATTTATCCGAACATCACACCTAAAGAGGCTTGCGACAGTGTAGACGGATGGGCCGAGATGATGGCGCGCACCGTTGACATAATGGGTTTGGAACACGTCGGTGTTGGCACAGATGCAGGCCACTATGTTGGGACACCAGAGCTCGATTGGATGCGCCAGGGTCGTTGGACACGAAGCGACCAATATGGTGCGGGCGCGAAGGACAGGGCCCTGATGCCGCCCCCGCCAAAGTGGTTGCCTGACATTTCCAAGATGGGCCTGTTGCCTGCCGCGCTAGAGCGCAGGGGGTTTTCGCAGGAAGAAATTCATCTTCTCACCGCGGGCAACTGGCTGCGGGTTTATGAAGCAAATTTTGGGTGAAGGCGGAGATATGAGGATTCAGATGAATGCCGCGCGCCGTCTGCGGCGCGAAACACTTGGTCAGCAGGCAAAATCAGGCCACCTTGCGGTCGAGCGGCAGTCCACTTGGGGAATGTCGGATAACAGGAGTGAACAATGAAACGCATCTACGATTTCTACCGCCGCCCGGCCAAACGCAACTACACCGTGTCGGATCTGCGGGCGCTCAAGGGATCTGGGCGCACCCTTTCGATGGCCAACCCGGCAAACAGTGACGAGGTGCGTGCCTGTGTTGAGGCAGGAATTGATCTCCTAACTGTTTGGCCCGACCAATTGAAGGATGTGCGGGACATCGCGCCATACCACTTCACGGGTGTGGGCGCATCCTGGGCGCAATTCGGCTCAGATGACGAGCTAATCGCCCACGCCTACGAGATGATGCGCAATGGGGCGGACATGTATTACACTGTGCGGTCTTTCGACGTGATGGAGCGCATGGCGCGCGACGGGATCCCGGTGCAAAGCCACATCGGCCTGATCCCAACATTCAGCCACTACAGTGGTGGCCTGCGTGCCTGGGGGCGCACCGCCGAGGAAGCGATGAAGGTCTACGCGACGCTCAAGCGGATGGAGGATGTCGGTGTATTTGCCGTCGAGGTCGAGTGCCTGGCCGAAGAGGTCCTGGCGGCTGTGAATGACAAAACGAACATGGTCACTTTTTCGCTTGGGTCCGGCAAGGCCGCCGATGCGGTGATTTGCTTTATTGCCGACATTTGCGGGGAAGCCAGCGAAGAAGACAAACCACCAAAACACGCCCACGCCTTTGGCAATGTTGGACGCCTGCACCGGCAGATCAATCTCGAAAGGGTCGAGGCCCTTGGCAAATTTCACACCGAGGTGACGGCGCACAACTTTCCATATCCGCAGAACAATGTCCGCATGCATGACGGCGAGCAGGAAAAATTCCTGGAAGCTCTGGACAAGTGGCAGCCGGCCCACATCTAGTGGAAACTTTTGTGCCGAGTACACAGCATCTGACGGGATGGCGATGAAGGTCCAATAAAAGGCTACTCGGCCACAGAACTTTTCTCGGCAAGCCAATGACCGCGACCCCAGCCCGCGCTTGGCCTGATCGAAAAACCTTTCACGTCGATGGATTAAGTGAAACTCATGATCCGCGGCAACGAAGCCTGCATTACGTCTTTGGTCGCGGGACCTTGCGCAATTGGCGTCGCCGTTGCACGGCGTGCTTGCGCGCCTGCCACTCGCCATCGCCCAGAAACTTGATGCCCGTGCTGTCAACGAGCAGGTTCAGAGGGCCATCGGCGCGCCGATAGGGGATCTGGAATAAAATAGGAGGAAGGAGCTCCTCTGTTGAGGAACAGACTAACTAAAAAGCGAAGATATTTCCGGGGAGTAGGTCAAGTGGCGGAATGGATTTGCGATATGCTTTCATTCCCTGAGGTTATGCGTTTTTGAGACAATTACCAACATTTTCTAACTGCAGGAGCTGGTCGAAAATGCCAATGCAGAACGCGTCGTGCAACTGGCGATGATCGAACGGATGTCAGCTATCAATAATACAGTCGAAAAACGCATACTTCCAAGTGTGAGGCAATCAAACCTCTACAAGAATTGCAAACTATTGTCAGGCGGTGGCGTCGTTTGGCTTTAGGAAAATTGGAGAACAAACTGAGAAGGCGTAAAACTAGCAATCTGAACCTAAAAACAGGGAGAATATCGCATGTCTGAAGACACAATTACCGGAAACAAGCAGCATTCAGCCGTTAAGATGTACGCAGAGGAATGCAAAACAGGCGATCTTAGTCGTCGTGAATTCCTTACACGCGCAACAGCTCTGGGCGCAACGACAGCAGCTGCTTACGTATTGATCGGCGTGGACGCCCCTGCGCACGCTGCTGCGCATGCAAAAGCTGGCGGAACATTGCGCATTCAGCAAGAAGTACGCGCGCTTAAAGACCCACGTACTTATGATTGGGCACAAATTGCGAACTTTACACGTGGTTGGCTGGAATATCTTGTACGCATCAACGCCGACGGTTCCATCGAAGGCCGTCTGCTTGAGAGCTGGGAAGTAAACGACGACGGCACCGAATACACATTGAACGTCCGCAAAGGCGTCAAGTGGAACAATGGTGACGACTTCACAGCCGAAGATGTTGCACGCAACATCGCAGGTTGGGCAGACAAAAGCGTTGAAGGTAATTCAATGGCCGGCCGAATGGCAACTTTGATTGATGCCGATTCTGGAAAGGCCGGTGAAGGTGTTATAACGGTTGTGGATAGCCACACTGTAAAATTGGTACTGCCTCGTCCTGACATCACAATCATTGTTGGCATGGGCGACTATCCAGCTGCGATCACACACGCATCACACACAGCTGATACAATGCTTTCTAACCCCATTGGCACCGGAGCGTATTTGCCAGAATCATTGGAAGTTGGCGTTAGAGGAGTTCTGGTCAAAAATCCGAACCACACGTCTTGGTCCGAAAGCAACTACCTTGACCGGATCGAATTTGTCGATTTTGGCACTGACCCAGCTACGATTGTTGCGGGTGCGGACGCTGATGATTTCGATATGACGTACGAGATTACCGGCGAGTTCATCGGCATCTTTGATGGCTTTCCAGGTTGGACTAAATCTTCGGTGAACACAGCGCAAACAATTGTTATTCGTTGTCAACAAACAGCCGAAGTTGACGGCAAAACACCTTATGCTGACGCACGTGTTCGTCGTGCAATGGCAATGGCCGTCGATAACGCTGTTTGCCTCGAGCTTGGCTATGCCGGTAACGGCAGCGTTGCTGAAAACCACCACGTTGCGCCGTTGCACCCAGAATACGCAGCCCTGCCTAAGCAGGTTGTGGATGGTGCCGCAGCAAAAGCTCTGATGGAAGAAGCTGGTTTGGCTGGCTTTGAGCACGAGTTGATCTCAATCGATGCTGGCTGGCGCAAGGACACCACTGACGCTGTTGCCGCACAATTGCGCGACGCTGGCATCAAGGTGAAACGGACCGTTCTGCCGGGTTCCACGTTCTGGAACGATTGGGCAAAATATCCGTTCAGCTCTACAAACTGGAGCCAACGTCCACTTGGCGTTCAGGTGCTGGCACTGGCGTATCGTTCAGGTGAAGCTTGGAACGAAACTGGCTTTAACAATGCTGAATTTGACAGCCTGCTAGAATCGGCCCTGTCGATTGTTGACACTGACAAACGTCGCGAAGTTATGGCCAAAATCGAAAAGATCATGCAGGACGAAGGTGTGATCATTCAGCCAATTTGGCTAGGTCTCAACCGTCACTACAAAGACGGTGTTGTGGGCGCAGAAATGCACCCTAGCTATGAGATCTATCCTGACCAATTGGGTTGGAAAGCCTAAGTTCATGAAGTCACGATTGAGTACAAATTTTTAACTCAATCAAAATCGGCGGTGGACGGAAAATGGATGGCAGACACTTCATCAAACGGTGTCGGATGGAAGACTAATTCTGACGGCGTCGTAAGCCTATTTGATCTCCCTCTCTAGGCTGGCAATGAAACGGGGCACTGTATTGTGCCCCGTTTTATTCGGGACAGCTAATCGCAACGCTGAAATGCATGATTAAGACCACCTTTCGTAGGTCTCACTATGACCGCTTACAGCGCATCCCAAATACCCAAGCAAATATAGATAAAACCGGTTTGAACGAGGTTCATGTAATGGCAAAGATTACCTATATCGAGCATAACGGCACCGAACATCAAATTGATGTGGCCAATGGGTCGACGGTTATGGAAGGCGCTCGTGACAACAATATTCCCGGAATCGAAGCCGATTGCGGCGGTGCCTGTGCCTGTTCGACCTGCCATGTCTACGTCCACCCAAACTGGGTTGATAAACTGCCGTCAATGGATGATATGGAAGAGGACATGCTGGATTTCGCCTATGAGCCAGATCCGGCGCGCTCTCGCCTGACTTGCCAGCTTGAAGTCACTGACGCCCTTAACGGGCTTGTGGTGCAGATGCCCGAAAAACAGATTTAAGCGGCGACCATATTTACTTAACTGCCACTGTTTTCCATTGCATCCAGCTCATCGATCATCGACAGGCCCTGACCCCATAATTTTGGATTTCGGACATCCAGTTTGAATGGAGAGATCAGGTCTTTGTGGTGTTGCGAATTCCATTGCTGTAGCCGAGATGTTGGTGGCCCTCACACTGCCCCATGAATAGGCCCATAGATCGTGGACGCCTTCTTTCCCAATTTCGAGGCAAGAAGGCTATGATGAGCAACGATGAGTTCAAGCGGGATGCGGTCGAGCAGTTCACCGAGCGGGGTTACCCGGTCAGAGAGGTTTCGGACCGCCTCGGAGTTAGCCAGCATTCTCTTTATGCATGGAGGTGGAAGTACTCGAATGCGGCGGCCGGAGAATCTGAATGTCCGTATTCACATCGTCTGCATTAGTTTTCGTGAGCCACATAAACTGTCTATGAAAAGGCCCACACTACTTGAATTTTGTGGGCGTCTTAAAGTCAATCTGTGAACTAGATCAAATGCAAAACGCTTGTCTTATGACTTTGCCTGTCTCCATGCGAAGATGGAGCCTCTGCCAGCCAAGCCATTTATGGCGGGCAGAGGCGGTGTGTGGATCGGGACACGCTTGGTCGTAGTGGACCGTTCTAAAGTGCGATCGCACACCGTCTTCTCATGAGGCCTGAAGGGATACCCGGGATTACCGTTCCGGATGACAAGCATAGGACATGACGAAGATGACAGACGATAGCATTGGCATTGATATTTCCAAAGACAAACTCGATTGCCACCGATTGAGCGACGGGGTTTTCGAGCAGTTTGCCAACACCAAGTCCGGTTTCCGGAAGCTACGTTGCTGGATTGGGCCAGACCAACCCGCCCGCGTGGTTTATGAGCCAACGGGCCCTTATCACGGTGCGTTCGAGGCAGCGTTGGCCGACCATTTGCCACTGGTCAAAGTGAACCCCAAACACGCCCGTCGTTTTGCGGAAAGTAAGGGGCAGCTGGCCAAAACAGACCGGGCTGATGCACGTGTTCTGGCGCAAATGGGTGCGGCACACGCGTTAGAGCCAGACGCGCCAGTTGCCAAGGACCGCCCTATTCTCAGAGAGTTGCAAGCTGCTCGCTGGGCACTGATCAAAGACAAGGTGCGCCTCCAAAACCAGTTGGATCGGCAGCAGCAGAGGTTGACGCAGAAGCTCACCAAGCGACGCTTGCGCCAAGTTGTTGATGACATCGCTGAATTGGATCAAGCGATCCGGGCGCAACTGGAAACCTGTCCAAATCGCAAACGCGCGCTTCGCGTGATCCAGAGTATCAAAGGCATCGGTGCGGTTGCCGCCACTACGATCTTGATCGAAATGCCCGAAATAGGAAGCCTACGAAAGAAGGCGGTTGCGTCGCTCGCCGGGATCGCCCCGATCACACGACAATCCGGCCGATGGCGCGGGCAGTCCTTCATCCAGGGCGGTCGAAAACCATTGCGTGATGCGCTCTATCTGCCCGCCATCGTTGCGACCCAGTACAAACCGGATCTCAAAGCGCAATACCAGCGCATGAAAACTGCCGGCAAACCCTCGAAAGTCGCCATCACAGCGATCATGCGAAAGCTCCTCATCCTCGCCAACACTCTCGTCAAAGAAGACAGAGAATGGGTCGAAATCAGAGCTTGATCAAAAGGGATACTTTAGTTGCGGACCTATCTGCTATTCAATGCCCGGAGATGAATTCCCGCTACTTCTTATACCCGTGACGTTGGTCAGAAAATTCCAAAGTTGCTTAGCGGACGGCGACAGTTGAGCGTTTGCCCTGTAACACAAAAAGTATGACTTTCTTGGTGTAAGCCCGGCATTTCCAATCCTAACCAGCTTGCCGGTCCGAAACTCGCTGTCGATCAGATCCGAATAGGCAAGGAGGATGCCTTCACCCTTGATTGCCTTGCCGACCGAATGCATGTAGCTGTGACAGTCGATCGTATGCCATGATGAAACTTCGGCAAATCTCTTTTGCTCTAGCCAGCGTTGCCAATTGATCCAATCTGGCGTGAGGATGGGAAATTCCAAAAGAGCAGGCGCGTTCTGAGCGGGTATTCTGCTGTCAAACATCGCCAGCGCCTCTGCCTTTTGGGCAATCTCTGGCGAAGCTGCGGGCATCAGTTCGCCACCCAATAGTTTGGTGGTTTCCCAGCCAGGAACATTCCCATCGCAAAACAAAACGGCAAGATCATTCTGGTCCGACAACAATTCAGCTGTGTTTTCGGTCGTCACAACATTCACATTGCACGAGCTGTCGCTCAGCGAGAATTCACGGAGTTGCGTGTGTAGCCAGAACATCGAGCTGGTTTCATTTGCGGCGATGCGAACCATAGGCTCTCCTGGTGTTTGGACCTTGGCAATTGCAAGTTTCAGGAAATCCAGCGCAATCTCAACATCCGCCGCTAACACCTTACCTGCTTCGGTAATCTGCAAGGAATGATTGTCGCGTGAAAAGAGTGGTGTTCCAAGCCAATCTTCAAAACGCTGAATGCGTTTGCTAACGGCCGCTTGGGTGACAAACAGCTCCTGGGCGGCGCTGCTCAGACTTGGGTTGTTTGCGGCCGCATGGAAAAACAGAAGGCTATCAAGCGGTGGCAGGTCTTTGCGATATTGGCTCATTCCATAAGGTTATAGGCTTTGGGGACAATTACCAGCGTTTTATGTTCTCCTGAAATACGTGAAAAAACTTCATGTCGACACTTTAGGAGGATTTGCGATGTCAGGCACTGATGAGCATTTGAAAGCCGGCACGAGCAAGGCATGGAATTGGCATCCAGACCTGCCCGTCGCTATATCGCCGCTTTTCGCCTGGCCGCCAAAGCCAGTTGCGACGCTGAAGTGGTTCGCCGACCGCTGGTTGCCTGTCACCGAATTTACGGTCTATGCGTTGATGGCTTGGGCCACCTGGGCTTGGCTGGTGCCTCCGCTAGAGCAGATGCAGACGCTGAGTTGGGGATGGGTGTTACAGCTTTGGGCGCGCAACCTGATCGCGCTGATTATTATTGCCCAAGGTTTGCATCTGTGGCTCTACGGGTGGACAAGACAGGGTGACGATTTCAAGTATGATCGACGCGGGCTCGCCAAGAATGCGCGGATTTTTCTGTGGAATGATCAATACTGGGACAACGTGACATATGCGTTGTTGTCCGGTGTCACGATTTGGACTTTTTACGATGCCATTGTCTGGATGGGCTATGCCAATGGATGGGCACCCATGATCACCGTGCAAAGCAATCCGATCTGGTTCTTCGCGCTATTCCTGTTGTTCCCCCTCATTCAATCATTCCATTTCTACTGGCTGCACCGTGCTTTACACGTTCCGTGGCTCTACAAGCGCGTGCATTCGGTACACCACCGCAGTGTCTCAGTCGCGCCGTGGTCTGGCTTTTCCATGCATCCGATCGAACATATCGGCTACATGAGTGTGCTCCTGATTTTTCTTGTCGTTCCCGCCCATCCGATCCATTTCATCTTTTTGGGCTTCTGGCAGGTGCTGGCGACCGCCACCACTCATGCCGGATTTGAAAACCTGGTGCTGGGAGACAAAGCGCACCTTAAGGTCGGGTCGTTCCACCACCAACTGCATCACAGGTATTTCGAATGTAATTACGGCAATGTAGAGATTCCGTGGGACAACTGGTTCGGCAGCTTTCACGACGGCAGCCCCGAGGCGACCGAACGCGTGCGGGAAACCAAGAAGCGTATGCATGCGAACATGCAACGCGAAGGAAAAAGTAATTGACACCGGGTCAATCGCTGGTGGATCGGCGCATTTTTCCCCTACTGAAAGACAAGGTTGCTCTGGTCACCGGAGCTGGGTCCGGAATCGGGCGCGCAGGTGCGATCGCAATGGCACAGCACGGCGCAACTGTGATTGTAACTGATCTTGATTACGAGAAAGCGGCGCAAGTCGCGGCTTCGATAAAAGCAGAAGGTGCGAGCGCTTATTCCGCGGCTTTGGATGTGACAGATGATAGTGCTGTGAAGGCCGTAATCGACGAAACCGTCATGACACATGTTCGGTTGGATATTCTACACTCACACGCAGGATACCAAATTGAGGGCAATCTTGAGCAGGTTCCGCTGGAGGGCATGGATTTATCATGGCGTCTGAACGTACGCTCGCATTTTATTGCTGCACGTGCTGCCGTGAGGCATATGCGGGCGCTGGGAGGCGGCAGTGTTATCATCACTGCATCCAATTCTGGCGTGCAATATGACCCTGAAATGATTGCTTATGCCACGACAAAGCACGCTGTAGTGGCGATGACGCGGCAAATGGCGGGCGACTATGCGAGGCACAACATACGGTTCAACACACTTTGTCCAGGCTTCATCGACACCCCATTCAATGCCGGTTTTGAAAAGCAAATGGGAGGGCGAGATAAACTTGAAAACTACATATCTGAGACAATCCCAATGGGTCGCTGGGGTACAACTGGCGAAGTGGCTGACGCAATCCTGTTTCTTGCCTCAGACATGTCGGCATTTATGACGGGCCATGCGTTGGTGATCGACGGTGGTGAATGCATCTGACTTTAACATGTGAGGTTGTATCCGCCTTAGGGGGTGGTCAGCAAATATCCACCATCGAAAGTTGACACAGAGAGACACTATTTGAGCGGAAGTAGGAAACGACTTTGGTTGGAAGATGGTGTCTATGAGTTCGGCTCATTATAAAATACTCGACGACAAGCCCGAAAGGGATGGCGCCATAAAAAGGACTTGAAGATGATTGAACGTATTGAGGCCGGTGTCCGGTCTTCAAAAATTGTAAAGCATAACGGGGTTGCCTACCTCTCTGGCCAAGTAGGTGAGGGAGAAACGATCCAAGAGCAGGTTAAAATCTGCCTGGGAAAAATCGATGCTTTGTTGGAGCAGGCAGGCTCAAGTCGTGAACAGATGTTGCGTGTCACGATCTGGCTGGCAGATATGTCAGATTTTTCTGGTCTTAACGAAGTCTGGAATGCCTGGGTTCCTGAGGGCCACGCGCCAGCCCGTGCCTGCGGCGAAGCCAAGCTGGCCCGTGCAGAATTGAGGGTCGAGTTTATCGTGGACGCGGCTTACGATTGATCTGTTGCGTGTTTCGGCTTCGCTCAATCGCACCGGCAACAACGTTGCGGCGCAGTTGCGTGACGCAGGCATCAAAGTCAAACGGACCATCCTGCCAGGCTCCACTTTTTGGAATGACTGGGTGAAATACCCGTTCAGCTCGACCAACTGGAACGCGCGTCCTTTGGGCGTTCAGATCTGGGCGCTTGCCTATCGTTCAGGCGAAGCCTGGAATGAATTCGGCTGGGCCAACGAAGAATTCGATGCACTGCTGACCGAAGCACTGGCGACGCCAGATGTCGAAAAGCGCCGCGCCATTATGGTGCGTGGGCAGGCGATGATCCAAGATGAAGGCATCACAATTCAGCCTTATTGGCGTTCATTGTACAACCACACCAAAGACGGTTTGGTTGGGGCAGAGCACCAAATTGGTTTCGAATACCATCCTTCACGGATGGCTTGGACAGAGTGATCTGCACGTAGACAAAAAAAGGGGCGGCGATTTTCGCAGCCCCTTTTCCGTCCCAATCAAATGATGAACTTGCCATTAAGACTTGGACGGCGTTGCCTCTTAGCTCAGCAGTTCTTCCTCAAATCCCAAGTCTGACAACAATTCTGGCCCATTTACGGTTATCAATATCTGCTGTTCTAGCTTGACGCCTTCGGCGTCGCCAGGGGCACCTGCATAGCTTTCAACACAGATGACCATGCCCGGCTCAAGAATACCGTCATGTCCCTTTGCGCGTATTTTGTCAGAGTGAATCAATAACGGGAATTCGTTGCACAACCCGCTGCCGTGGGCGATGGCGGGTTGTTCGAATGCCTTGTACTTTTCAGGCATCCGGTAGGCTAGATCGGCCAGTTCGAAAAAACTGCGTCCGGGCGTGAACAGCTGCCAATTTCGCAACACCTGTTCATGCGCCAAGGCATATAGGCGGCGCTGTTCGTCCTTGGGTTTCTTGTCGCCGACGGTCCAGCTACGGGACAAATCTGCGCCATAGCCGTGCGGCCCGATAAGATCGGTATCAACACA
>TARA_B110000008_G_scaffold61627_1_pt1 | contig 13574 bp, 16 predicted proteins | sample TARA_B110000008 | Tara Oceans TARA_B110000008 (sample SAMEA4396496) | marine metagenome | biome: Westerlies Biome; feature: [DCM] deep chlorophyll maximum layer (ENVO:01000326); material: water (ENVO:00002006), including particulate matter (ENVO:01000060) such as... | depth 40 m
ACAACCAATTAATAGGATAAGTAATGAAAAGCTAATTAATTTTTTAAGATATATATACATAATTAACGAATAGTATATATTAATTTGTGGTTTTTATATCACAGAAAATTAATAATATTAGACGCTGAAATAGAATTTGTTGCATTAAAACAACATTAATTAAATATTCTTAAATAAAGCTATAGCTTTTAATTTTTGTTCTGAATGATTCACTATTGGGTAAGGGTAATCAACGCCTAACTTTATTGGAAAAGTAGTTGGTGATTTATCAAAAAAAAGTGACGGTTGATGAATTTCTTTTTCATTAAGTAAATTTAATTCAGGAACATATTTCTTAATAAACATTCCATCTGGATCAAATCTTTCTGACTGGAGGGTAGGGTTAAAAACTCTAAAGTATGGTTGCGCATCACAACCAGTGGAAGCAGCCCATTGCCATCCACCATTATTAGCAGACAAATCAAAATCAATTAAATTGTCTGCAAAATATTTCTCACCCCAGCGCCAATCTATTAATAAATCTTTTACTAAAAAACAAGCAATAATCATTCTTAATCTATTGTGCATATAACCAGTAGAATTTAACTGACGCATACCGGCATCAACAATTGGAAAACCTGTCTCACCATTAATCCAAGCTTTGAATTTTTTTTCGTCATTTTCAAACTTAAGATTATTGTACTTAATTTTGAAAGTTTTACCGTCTTGTACATGAGGAAAATTTGAGAGTATTTGAAAATAAAAATCTCTCCATATTAATTCATTTAGCCAAGTGGTAGACCCTTGTGAACCACTTTCGAGAGCTATTTTTGCAAGATGTCTTATTGATACAGTACCAAATCTATTGTGGATGGAAAGATATGAAACTCCTTTTACACCTGGAAAATTTCTATGCTCATTATAATTTTTTATCCTTACTCTAAAGTCTTTAATTAATGCTAATCCACCTGAGGTACCCAAAGGTAGATTCATTGACAATAGATTTGAATTCTCAAATCCTATTTCAATTAATGGTTGAAGAGGTTTACTCTTAAATTTAGCTAAATTTTTCTTAAAGGACTCACAATCAAATGAAGGTATTCCTTCATCAAATATTCTTTTAAGATGGTTATTTTTATATGGAGTAAAAATAGTATAGGGCGTGTTACTTTGCGATAAGATTTCTTTTTCTTCAAATATTACTTGGTCTTTAAAATTATGTAATTTTAAATTAATTTTTGTTAATTCCTCATCAATTTTTCTATCTCTCTCAATAGCATATTGCTCATAATCCTTATTTAAAAATAAATCAGTACATTTATATTTTTTCATTAAAGAAGGAATAATCATTACAGGATTACCAATCTCTACAATCAGATCTGATCCAATTTTATTAAGATCTGATTTTATTTCTTTAAGAGCGTGCCATATAAATTCAACCCTTCGGTCTCTTTTATTTTTAAGTTCATCCAGAATTTTTATATCAAAAATAAAGCAACAATAAACTACTTTTGATTTATTTAAGGCTTGGAAAAGAGCGTTATTATCATAAAGTCTAAGATCTCTTCTGAGCCACACTAAGCTGTTAGTAATATTATTATTCACGATGATAGGGATGATTAATATTAATTGAATTTGCTCTATAAATTTGTTCAATTAGTATAATTTTAACAAGTTGATGAGGAAGTGTCATTTTGGAGAGACACAAGTTGAAGTCACTTAGTTCTAATATTTTATTACTTAATCCATCAGACCCTCCAATAATAAAGGCTATAGAGGTATAAGTTTCCTTCCATTTAGTTAAATTTTCTGCAAGTTTTTTTGATGTATTTTGGATTCCAGATTCATCAAGGCAAATAACAAAATCTTTAGTTATATGATTTAGAATATTTTTTGCTTCAACATCCTTCTTTATTTCTATATTACTAAATTTTTTTTCTACCTTTATTTGAATCCAATCAATCTGAAAATAATTGTTTAGTCTTGATGTATAGTTTTGAATTGATTCTTGAACCCATTCAGGAGATTTATTTCCAATTGAAATAATTTTAATTTTCAAAGCCTTGTAGCTTTAGTTATGTTGTCCATAATTCTTCAAGGTTAAAGTATGCCCTTGTAGTAGGAGTCATAATATGAACAACAACATCACCAAGATCAACTAAAACCCACTCACCCTCTTTTTCACCCTCGATGCCTAAAACTTGAACACCAAGGGAATTCATTTTTTCTTTAATATTACCCGCTAAAGCTCTTGTCTGTGTTGAAGAGTTAGCACTTGCAATTATCATAAAGTCTGTAATAGAAGTATTTTTCTTAACATTAAGAGCTAAAATATCAAAAGCTTTTATGTCTTCTAATGCATTAATTACGTTTTTTTTAATGGTAGTAACTGAGGTCAAAATTTATTCGTTATGCAGCTTGAATATCAATTGAATTTTTACTAATTGTGATTTTATTTTTTTCATCAACGTACACAAGTTGAGGATGGTATCTCTTTAACTCACTTTCATCGTAATCAGCATAAGAAGCAATAATCAACTTATCTCCGGGGTCAGCTTTATGAGCTGCGGCCCCATTAATTGAAATAATCCCTGAGTTTTCTTCTGCTTTAATAGCGTAAGTTACAAGCCGCTCTCCATTTGTAATATTGTAAATAGATATTTTTTCATATTCAGATATATTAGCCTCTCTTAAGAGTACGATATCAATTGCACAAGAGCCCTCATACTCAAGTTCTGAGTGAGTCACAGTAACTCGATGAAGCTTTGATTTAAGCATTGTTCTAAGCATAATATTTTCAGTTAAATTACTATTTTATGATGTTAATAATTATTTTCTCGTCATTATAATCAGTTAGACGGCTCTATGCAAAATTCTATGTTATCAATTAATCTGACTTCTCCTAATCTTGCAGCAACTAATATAACCAAATGTGTATCACCAGGAACTGGAATCTTTAAGTCAAACTGTCTTCGTATCTCTAGATAATCTACTTGCCAGCCACCTTGAACTAGAAGTTGAATTGTTTGTTGTTCGATTTTCAGCTTATTATGAATATTTTTAACTGATTTAGTTAGCTTGTAAATAGCTTTATATAGGTCTGAGCTTTTATCTTTTAATTCTGGTTTTATTAAGTTATTTCTCGAACTTAGTGCTAATTGATTTTTTTCACGAACAGTTTCAACCTCAATTATGGTTAACGGGTAAGAAAGATCAGATATAAATTTTTTTATAAGGTAAAGTTGCTGATAGTCTTTTTTTCCTAAAACTAAATAATGAGGTTTTGAAAGATTAAGTAATTTCTCAATTACTGTAATTACCCCTAAAAAATGTCCTGGTCTTGAGGCGCCACATAATTCATTACTAATTTCAGGTAGTTTATAATTTAATTTTGGATGACTGGGATAAATATCTTGAGCATTCGGCGCAAATAAATAATTTACCTTAAGTGATTTAAGTATTTTTTTATCATTTACGAATGATCTTGGATAATTTTTAAGGTCTTTTTGGGAGTCAAATTGAATAGGGTTTACAAAAATCGATACAACAATATTTTTTGAAAATTTCTGAGCTTCTTTTATAAGTTCAATATGACCTTTGTGGAGATTTCCCATTGTTGGAACTAAAGCAATTCTTTCAAGATTCTCTACAATTTTTTTTAGGTCTTTTGGACTTTTAACAGTAATCATTAATTTTTTTTATGAACTCTTTTGACAAAATCATTGAGTGAAGCGAATCTTAATTTAGGATAGTTTTCTCTATCATCCATTGACTCATTGCCTATGGATTTTGATGAGACACCCAGAAGATCATATAGGATTTCAACTTCCCCAATTCCTTTTGATGGCGAGCGGTAAGTAACTAATGGAATGTCTATACTATTTAATATAGCTTCATTAATTTTTGATGGAAGCATTGACAACACAAGCATTTTAGCTCCTGCTTCCATAATTTTTTCAGCTTCTTCTTTTAAAATATTGATATTGTATTTTTTCTTATTATTTAAGGAATTTTGCGGCATATAGCCAATATGACCACAAACAGCTACACCATTTTTATCCAAAAATTCAATGGTATCAGAAACTTCAAGACCTCCTTCTATTTTAATTAAATCTGCTCCTGCATCTATTAACTGCAAGGCATTAAGAAGTGCTAATTTTTTATTTTTGAAAGAATTAATTGGCATATCCGAAATAATTGGCAATAAACTTGTACCTTTCCTCACAGACTTTGTATGGTAACAAATCTCGTCGATTGTAACTTTGTGAGTATTATTTTCTCCCTTAATCATCAGGCCCAAAGAATCTCCTACTAGAAGTGCATCTACTTTTGTATATTCCATTAATTTTGCGAAAGAAGCGTCATAACAGGTAATAATCGCAAGTTTATTTTTTGATAGTAATCTTTTTACTTTTGACATTTTTAAAAACCCTTTGGATTAAAGTACTCTCTAACACTGGAAATTTCCTCTATTCTCTCAATCATCATATTTAAGGCAGATTTATCTTTAAGTAAATCTATGTTTTCGTTATTCACTATTAGGACATTAGATTTATGTTCGTTGTGAAAATAATTACTATAAGACTCTGCAATTTTTTCTAAATACTCCGTAGAAATTCTTTGCTCATAAGCAATATTTCTTTTTTCAACTCTACTTCTAAGTAATTCAACTGGAGTTTGCAGATAGATAACCAGGTCGGGGATTGGAGCCTTTAGGTTTAGATGATGATAAATTTGGTTGTAAAGCTTTAGCTCCTCTTCATCTAAGTTTAATTTAGCAAAAATTGGATCTTTTTGTAAAAAGAAATCTGCAATAACTCCGTTACTAAAAAAATCTTTTTGCTTGAGGTCGTTAAGTTGATTAGCTCTTTGAAAAAGAAAAAATAGTTGGGTAGGCAACGCATAATGTTTTTTATCTTCATAGAACTTGGGAAGAAAAGGATTCCTTTCGGCTTTTTCGTTAAAAATATTAGCATTAAACTGTTCCGCAAGTAATGATGTTAGTGTCGATTTCCCACAGCCAATTGGACCTTCGACAACTATATATGAGTATTTATCAAATATATTCAACTATCAATCCTTTTTATTTGTTGAGAAGTTATAAGAGGAACTAGCTTTTTAATTGGCCCAATATTCGGTATAGAGGAATCCGGAGATATTTCGAGTAGTGGCATAAGCGTAAAGAGCCTTTCATGCATTCTAGGATGCGGTACTGTTAGTGAAGGAGAATCTAATACTAGATTATCAATCAATAAAATATCTAGGTCTAGTGTTCTTGGCTCATTTTTTTTAACTCTTATTCTTCCTGCTTTATTTTCAATCCTTTGGAGTTCCACAAGAATATTATGTGGCGGTTGTTTCGAAGTAATTTTTATAACAGCATTTATGAAGTTTGGTTGATTCGTGAAACCAATGGGCGAAGTTTCATAGAATGAAGATTTTTTTAAAACCTTAAAATCTGAGGTGATTGCGATTAAGGATATTGCAACAGTTATTTGTCTAACTGGATCTTCTAAATTACTTCCAAGTGCAATATATATATTAGCCATACTTTTTCTTTGATTTATTGATTAGCAATTTTTGTTTTGAGGACTCATCAGCGTTAATAAAATTTGTCCACCAAGAAGCCATTTGGTTATGATCTATTTCAATTTCAGGTCTAAGCAACATAAAGTCATATGCCGCCCTAAATCTAGGATGACCTAACAACCTATAAATTTTATTCTTAGACATATTGCTAAAGCGAATTTGAAGTCTCCAGATTTCTGACATCGAGATGCAATATCGTTTTTGGATAGTAAATATTTTGTTTTGCTTAGACATAGTTTGATAGATTGCATCATTTAGCCCTAAGGATGGGTGGGCGTATTTTTTATTACTATTATCCTTCCAGAATGAAAGAACATCTTGCCATAAAAAAACTGATAATAAGAAACCGGGATTAGTTGATTTATTTTTCATAACTCTTTGGTCTGTATCTTTTAAAACTTTTTTTAAAAATATTTCTTCAGGCCCATTTAATCTATCTAAGACTGGAAAATATAAACTGCTTAACTTATATTCTTTGAAAACATATAGACTATCAAGTGCATGACCGGTAAAAAAAAATTTCATTAGTTCATCAAATAATCTCGAGTGAGGTACTTCATTTAAAAGCATTAAGGAATTTTTGATTTCAATTTTAAGTTTTTCAGAAATTTCAATTTTAAGTTTTACTGAAAATCTTATTGCTCTTAATATCCTAATTGGATCTTCTCTAAACCTAGTTTTTGGATCACCAATTAGGTTGATTTTTTTATTTTTAATATCATATAAGCCACTATAAAAATCAATTATTTTTTTATCTTGTGGGTTGTAATACAATGCATTAATTGTAAAGTCACGTCGAGCTGCATCCTGTCTTATTGTTCCAAATTCGTTATCTTTCAAAACGCCATTAGACATTTGTATTTTTTGAGTTGGATTTGTTCTAAATGTAGAGACTTCAATAATTTTTCTACCAAAATTAACATGAACCAGTCTAAACCTGCGCCCGATAATTAGTGATCGTTTAAATATATTTTTAATTTCTTCTGGAGTTGCATTTGTAGCTACATCAAAATCTTTTGGTATTTTATGCATCAGGATATCTCGAACAGCGCCGCCTACCAAGTATGCTTCAAAATTATTATTCTTGAGATTATCAATTACATTTAATGCATTATCGCTTATAAGCTCATGATTAATTTTTTTAGGAATGAAAATTAAATTAAATACATTTAGAATCTTCTGAAAATATTTATTTTTCATTTATTATATTTGTCATATACTTTTTTTCCATAAAATATCTTCTATTTTATTAAATTTATTTAACAATCTAGCTAGCACAAAAAGATAATCAGATAGACGGTTAATGTACTTGAGAGATGCTGGATTTATTTTTTCTGTTTTACTTAGTTTAAATAAAACTCTTTCAGTTCTTCTGCAAACAGTTCTTGCAAGATGGCAATATGCTGATTCCCTTGTCCCACCAGGAAGTATAAATTCTTTCAACGGCTCAAGTGTCTTGTTTATTTTATCAATACTTTGTTCTAAAAATAATATTTTATCTTCATTTATTGCTATGTGATCTGGTATTGATAATTCTCCACCAATGTCAAATAAATCGTGTTGAATTTTATTAAGATTTTCTTTTACTTGTGAAGGTAATTCTTCTGTTAAGATTAGTCCAATAATTGAATTAAGCTCGTCAATATTTCCTAGTCCCTCAATACGATTACTAAATTTATCAACTCTAGAACCATCTGATAGGCCGGTTTTTCCTTCATCACCAGTTTTGGTGTATATTTTTGTTAGTCTATTCCCCATAATTTTCCTTTATCATATTCTATCTTAACCTAGTTTATTTAACGTTTTTATAACTATAATTGACAAATGACAAATAATTCACCTATTGGTATTTTTGATTCTGGCATTGGCGGCTTATCAGTAATGTCAAATATCCATTCATTATTGCCCGCCGAGAGCTTATCTTATATAGCTGACTCACTCTATGCTCCCTATGGAGGCATGAGCTCGAAATCAATAATTGAAAGGTCAGTTGCTGCAACTAAATTTTTGATCAATCATCAGGACTGTAAGCTCATAGTCGTTGCCTGTAATACAGCTACAGCTTATGCTGTTAATGAGTTACGAAGGCTTTATGATATACCGATAGTTGGAATGGAACCAGCTGTAAAGCCAGCCTCTAGAGCTTCAAAATTAGGCAGAGTCGGAATTTTAGCAACATCAGGTACTTTGGAGAGCGCTAAATTCTCATCACTCCTCGATATTCATTCAGGAAAAGTACAATTTTTTACACAGGCCTGTCACGGGCTTGTTGAATTAATTGAGCAAGGAGATTTGGATAGTAATGAAAATAAAGTAAAAATTAATATTTTGCTAGATAGTTTTTTAAGTCCTTTGGTGAAAAATAAAATAGACACAATAGTTTTAGGGTGTACGCACTATATATTGATTCGTAATTTAATTCAGGATATTTTGGGGCCAGATATTAAACTCATTGACACTGGCCAAGCTGTTGCATCTGAAGTTAAGAGAAAGTTACTTAAGTTTCATCTACAGAATTACAAATCTGAAGTAAGTCATTCAATATGGACTAATAGTCGAAACTCAAATATAGAAGCAATAATAAATTGTATGACTAAATACCTAAATGATCAGTATAAGTTTTACAGTAATTGGTCTTAATATTTTATTTTATAAAAGTTAACCACTCTTCATAAGTATTATTAACACCCTTGACAGTATCAAAGTAGATGGATTGGATTTCTTGGGTCATAGGACCTCTTTTACCTTTACCAATCTTTCTTCTATCAAGCTCTTTTATAGGAGTGACTTCTGCAGCAGTTCCAGTAAAGAAAGCTTCATCAGCAGAGTAAACTTCATCACGAGTAATATTTCGTTCTATTACCTCAATCTTTAAATCTTTCGCTATAGTTATAACTGTTTCCCTTGTAATTCCTTCAAGAGCAGAGGTTAGTGAAGGGGTTATTAGTTGACCCTTATTGACAATAAATATATTTTCTCCAGTGCCTTCAGCAACAAAGCCTTGGGTATCAAGAAGTAATGCTTCGTCATAGCCATCACTAGTAGCATCTTGATGAGCTAATATAGAGTTCATATAGTTACCATTTGCCTTAGCTTTACACATTGTACTATTGATATGATGCCTTGAGAAAGAAGAGGTTTTGACATTGATGCCCAGCTCTAATGCTTCCTGCCCCATGTATGCACCCCAACTCCAGGCAGCAACAATCATGTTTGTAGTTAAGGCTTTTGCTGAAATACCCATTTCCTCGGCACCATAAAAAGCCATTGGTCTTATATAGCCAGATTTTAAATTATTTTTTCTTACTGACTCTAATTGAGCTTTATTAACTGTCGCAGAATCATAAGGTAGTTTCATACCTACAATATGGGCTGAATTAAATAATCTTTTGGTATGATCATCAAGGCGAAAGATAGCTGGCCCTCTTTTGGTTTCGTACGCACGAACACCTTCGAAAACACCTAATCCGTAATGAAGTGTATGAGTTAGAACATGAGTTGTCGCTTCTCGCCATTTTACAAATTCATTGTTGAACCATATTAACCCATCTCTATCATCCATTGATTGTGGAAGTGCCATAATATTCCTTTATTTATAATAAAATTCGATCTTTAATCATTTTCAAAATAGTTAATTTAGCATGATAAAATGAAAATCATTTTTTGAGAAACTTCTATGAAAAAAAATTTATTAATTACCATTGTAATCTTATTTATTGTTGCGTGTTCAGAAACAAATAAACCTAACTTTAATGGGTCTGATATTACGCAAGCTAATTTAGATTCTAATTTTAATTTGGTTGATCATAACGGAAATAACAGATCAATTAATGATTTTAGAGAAAAAGTTGTTGCGATATTCTTTGGTTTTACACACTGCCCAGATATTTGTCCTACATCGATGTTAGAACTTAAAGAGATAAAAGCAGAATTAGGAAAAAATAAAAATGAACTACAGGTTTTATTTATTACTGTAGATCCCGCTAGAGATACAGTAAAAGTACTCAATGAATACATCCCTTCATTTGATAAGACATTTATTGGTTTAACTGGAAAAGAAGATGAAATCAAAAAAGTTGCAAATCAGTACAAAGTATTTTTTCAGAAAGTAGTTGATGGTAGTAATTACACAGTTGATCATTCTTCAGGAATTTATCTTCTGGATAAAGATGGTAAAGTCAGAATTAGGCACCCATATGGCTCAGATCCTAGCTTAATTGCCGAAGATATTCTTAAGCTAATTTAATCAATTGAATATAGCTCGAACCCTTTTTCTTTAAGAAATTTTTCCTCAACTTTAAAGTTAGGGCATAGCTTTTCAACTTCAGCCCAAAATTGATTTGAATGATTCATAAACTTTAGATGAGCCAGTTCATGACATATAACATAATCAATAACTGATGGATTTGTTTGTATTAACCTCCAATTTAATCTCAAATTACCCTTGCTATTACATGTGCCCCACCTTGTTTTTGCATTTGATAATAAAACTGAATTTGGCAGTAAATCATGGCCCATAGAAATTTTTTTTACTCTTAGCTTAAAGTATTTTAGTGCTTTGTTTTTAATCCAGATTTTAAAATTTACCCTAAGTTTATCTTGATCATCAGTACTGTTAGAGTAATAAAATATTGAATTATCTTTCTCTAATATAATATTTAAAGTCTCGGATTTAATTAAGAATATCTCAATATCCTTACCTAATAATTTAAATTTATTTTTATTTTTTATAACAAATTTTTTAGGTACGCATAATAATAGCGATAGTTTTTTTTCAATCCACTTTTGTTTTGTTTTTAATAATTCATTAATTCTATTTTGAGTCATAAATAATGGAGCATTAACTGTTAGTCCATTTTCAGTAACCTTCATAGATATTGTTTTTCTATTTTTTTTAACTAATTGATATTCAATAGATTTATCATCAGAAAACTGTAATTTAATATTTTTTTTTACATTAAAGTTAAACATTGAGTTTAACCATCTCATTTTCAATCCATTCTTTTGTTTTTTTATTTACTATCGTTGGAGAAAGTTTTTTTGTAATAATTGCCGGTCCAATTGAAACTTTAATAACACCTGGTCTTTTAATAATAGAATTTTTTGGCCAATAAAATCCTGCATTATGAGCAATTGGTAATACGTTGAGATTCGATTGAGTAGCTAGCCATGCTCCACCAATATGATATTTACCAACTTCTTTTGGCTTAATCCTTGTTCCTTCTGGAAATATTGTTATACAAAAACCTTTTTTTATTCTATCTAGTCCCTGTTTAAGCATATGCTCTAGTGATTTTTTACCATCACTCCTATTAATTGCAATTGGTGAAGTCATTGCTAGTCCCCACCCAAAAAAAGGAATCCATAGTAATTCTCTTTTTAAGACCCAAACTTGAGGAGGAAATATTTTTTGAAATGCTAACGTTTCCCAGGCTGATTGGTGTTTTGATAGAATCATAAATGGGTAATCTGGAATATTTGTCATTCCTTTAACTTCAAAAGATAGTTTACAGGTGAATTTTAGCCATATAAGTATAGATTTTGCCCAATAGGAAATAATTTTATATCTTAAAATTGCTGGAAATGGAAAAGTCATTATTGCTAGGAAAGTAAAAGGTATGGTAAATATCCACATACCTAGCTGAAAAATAAGAGAGCGAATTATCATAAATTAATATTTTTTCAATATTTCATCAATTGCTTCACTTAGATTACTGAAAATCCAAGTATTTTTAGGATACTTATTTGTCAAAAATGTTTGCTCACCATTTCCTGTTTTTACTAATATTGGTTGGGCTTTAACTTTATCAAAAGCTACTAAATCTCTTTGAGAATCTCCAATAGCCGGAACATCTTTTAAAGAAATTTTATAATATTCATTGATTTGAACTAATAAGCCAGTTTTTGGTTTTCTACAATCACATTTATCTAAATCAGTATGCAGGCAATAAAAAAATTTATCAATCTCACCCCCAAATAATTTTAATGTATTCGAAATCTTTTTATTGATACTACTTAGTGCATTCACGTCAAAAAGACCCTTACCAATTCCACCTTGATTAGATGCAATAACAACTTTAAATCCATTTTTATTAAGTTTCGCAATTGATTCAAGGCTTCCCGGAATAGGTATCCATTCATCAGCATTTTTTATATAGTTTGAGCTATCATAATTAATTACTCCATCTCTATCCAAGATAACTAGTTTCATTTTATTAGCCAATTAATTTTGAAATATCTGCAACACTATTTAATGCTAAATAAAGTTGATTTAGAAGTGAGTGACGATTAGACTTTATTTTTTCATTTTCTGCATTAACCATTACTTTATCGAAAAATTTATCAATAGGATCTTTTAATTCCACAAGGATAGTTAAAGCATTGATGAAATCATTATTTTTAATAGATAACTTAATTATTGGATTTAGTTGATTCAATTTCTTGTGTAATTCAATTTCAGCTTTGTCTTTGAGAAGAGTTGTATCAACATTATCACTTATATTTTCGTTATATTTCTTTAAGATATTTCTTACTCGTTTATTTGCTGAAGCTAGGTCTTGTGATTGAGTTAGTTTTGAAAATGAATTTATTGCTTCAAGTCGAACGGGTAAGTCATTAAGATAAGATGGCATTATGGATAATACCGCTTCAACTTGTTCTGAAGTTTTTTTCTCATCTTTTAGGTAATTAAATAATCTTTCGTACATAAATTTTATCAATAATAATTTTTCTTGCTCTTTATTTGAAGGAAAAAAATTGTTAATAAGATTTATAAAGTTTAGGGGAATATTTTTTTCGATAATAATTCTTATAATTCCAATTACATTTCTTCTTAATCCAAATGGATCTTTTTCGCCAGTAGGAATCTCATTTATTGAAAATAAACTAATAAGTGTTTCAAATTTATCAGCAAGTGCTGATAAATCACCTAGCTTATTTCTAGGTAATGTATCTCCAGAAAATTTTGGCTTGTAATGATCTTCAATAGCATTCACAAAATCATTTGATTCATTAATTTCAATTGCATAGTAGCGCCCCATTATTCCTTGTAATTCTGGGAACTCACAAACCATTTGGCTGACGAGATCGGCTTTGGAAAGCATAGCTAAGCGGCTAAAATCAGTTTTGTATTTGAAATTTAAGTGCAAATTAATATAGATCATCATATTTGCAACACGTTTAGCCCTGTCTTCTTGTGAACCTAACTTGTTATGGTAAATAATTGTTTTAAGTTTAGAGGCAAAAAATTCCATTCCATCTTTTTTATCCTGATCAAAAAAGAATTGTGCATCAGCTAGTCTTGGACGTATTACTTTTTCATTACCTTCAATAATATTTTTTGTGTTACGAGTATTTGAATTGGATGTAATAATAAATTTATTAGTTAATAAATTTTTTTTATCGAATAGTGGAAAATATTTCTGGTTAGATTTCATAGTTAATATTAGGCATTCCATCGGAATATTTAAGTATTTTTTTTCAAATTCTCCAATTAAAATATTTGGTGACTCTACAAGTGCGGTAACTTCATTCAGTAGGCTTTCATCTTCAATAATTTTAAATTTATCATCTTGGGAATCTATATATTTTTTAATTTCAGAGCTAATTTTTTGTCTTCTACCATCAAAATTGACAATAACTTTACCAATATCTAATAATTTTTTTTCATAATTATCTGCGTGGTCAATTGTTATTAAAGGTTCTTCTGAATCGAATCTATGACCTACTGTTTGATTGTTTGAATGTATTCCATAGGCATTAGTTTTAACTAAATTACTACCATGAAGTATTAATAAATTCTTAATAGGCCTTACAAAGTTGACTGTTGTCCATCCATCTTTAAGCTGATATGACATAACTTTTTTTATTGGTAAGCGCTTAAGGCTATTACTTATAATTTCACCTAGTTCGTTTTCAAGCTTACCACCAGTAAATTCTTTTTGAATAAATATTATTTCTTCATCTTTTTCTTTTTTTTGAATAATATTTACTTGATTGATATTTGA
>TARA_B110000008_G_scaffold279836_1_pt1 | contig 13573 bp, 11 predicted proteins | sample TARA_B110000008 | Tara Oceans TARA_B110000008 (sample SAMEA4396496) | marine metagenome | biome: Westerlies Biome; feature: [DCM] deep chlorophyll maximum layer (ENVO:01000326); material: water (ENVO:00002006), including particulate matter (ENVO:01000060) such as... | depth 40 m
TGATAACTTATCATTAATGATCGAAACTTATTCATCTTTTAACAAGTGAAGTTGGCTTTTGCGCAAGGTCAAGCAAACGCCCATTCCAACCCAGAAAAAAGCAAGGAAAGCAAGTGCCATGAAAAACCATAGAAAGCTAATACTTGGCGAATCCAATATACCACCAAACAAAGCAGGTGTAATTCCTAATATTGCAGAGACCGAGCCCAGTGCAATTCCCCAGAATGCCAATCGGGCATGTTCGAGAAAAACATTTTTTCGAATGTAATTTAATTGATATCCAATCGCTTCAAATAGAGCAAATTCTTGACCGCGCTCCACTAAATTCCGAACCACAACCAACCCTAATCCACATGTACCAATTAACATTCCAAGACCTCCCAGACCTTGGAATATGGATAGGTATGTATTTTCTACTTTCTGTAATTCAGCAAGCTTTTCAATAGAATCCCGAAACTCCATCCCGTGCTGAAATAATCGGTCCTCCAAATGAACTGCCAACTTTTGAGCATCCTCTTTGTTACCCGTAAGCATAAAACTACGGTATCCACCCTGCTGATTGAATTTATCTAAAAAATCATCTTCCTTTATAAAAAGTGCTCCCTGTAACATCGATCCTTTGAAAGCTCCCACTACTTCAACCTCGAAAGGTTTTCCTTCTCCATCCACGTAGTTTAACCGTCCACCCATTCCCATCTTCAATGCCCACATTAGAGTGTTTTGGTCGACTAAAGCAGGAATAGCTCCACCATCCGGATTTTGATATAGGCTAGACCAGTTTCCCTCCGCAAATTCAAAACGGCCATCAAAATCACTAGGCTTAATTCCAAAAATTTTTGGCCGAATGGCTTTGTTCAAATTAAGACAACTTGCATCATCTCCCTCCCTTAAACGTAGGGGAACCACATTCGCCTCATCCAAAAGGCTTTTATTTAAATCAAAAAGATTTATGGCCTCATCCTGATTTAAATCATCATATATAGGGACGGCTGATTCACCCCAAAAGGAAAATCCGCCCGTTCCAGATTGTAAATCCGTTGGGGAAACAGGTGGAGCCTTTCGAAAGGCTCCTGTGCTCACCACAAGAAACGCACCTGCAGCCATAGAGCCGACTGTTACCAAACTTCTTCCTGCACGCCTACCTAAATTTCTACGATTAAGTTGAGTTAGGCTAGAAAAACTTTTATCCGCTTTTTCTTTTTTACCTAAATTTGACCTAAATAAAAAAAGACCGCCCACGAGAAATAAACCGCCTGCACCAAAAAAAGCCATTGATGCTTGGTTACTCGTTAATCCAACAGACCAAGCTAAAACTAAAGAAGAAGTCAAACAAAGTACTCCTGCCCATTGGTGCCACTTTCTTTTGGTAACAACCCTTTCACCAGTCGAACCGGTGTTTCCAGATACAAGAAGTTCTACCGGTTCTCGCTTTAACAACTTTCTCGTTGACCAGACCATCGCTAATAAAGAAATAAGCGTAGCACACGCTCCGCCTGTAATCATAGAACTTAAGGATGCATCGTAATGAAAGCTGGCACCAGATACTGCCCCACTCCACTGCCCGCTCAACAAATTAAGAATCGTTTTTCCATAAATAGTTGCAAGGAATACTCCAACAATCGAACCAATACTTGCAGTCAATAAGCCCTCGCCCCAATAAACCAGTCTTAACTTTATTGTTTTCCAACCAACTGCTCTCAACACACCGATTTGCTGACTTCTTTGTTCTAGGGAAAAACTAAAGAGCATCCCGGTTATTGCCAATGCAGCCATAATTACAAAAAAACTAAAACCCATAAACAACTGTCCAAAATCAACAGGTGATTCTACGGCTTTTTGCGCATCTGTACGAAGGTCCCGGAGTACCAGACCAGCATCCTCCGCGTGTAAATTTTTACGCAGTCTTTTTTTGATCTCTTCCTTGGAAATGTTTCCTTTGTCCATTCTCAGTCCAGTCAGAGAACCCCAGCGGTTTCCCCACATTTCCTGCCCAGCCTTAAGCGAAACAAAACCCTTGGGCGTACCCCGGTACTTGTCCCAATAATGTTCATCACGATCCCGTACCTTATGAACAATAGGAATACCTGTATCCCACTCTCCACAGGATTCGGCATCGGACAATCCTGGAAAACGGGGAGTCCAATCGCTTTCCTGTTTTTCCGGAACGGCTTGTGGCATCGGAAGAATTTTTCGCAAGACAAATTCTCTCGAAGATTCGATCAATTTTCTTCTTTCTCCAACCGTGTAATAACTAACACTTATTGAATCACCAAGGGATGCATTTAAATCATCCACAGTCCATTGATTCAATGCGATGTCTTGATCCTTCCAATCTTCACTTAGAAAATCCACACTTCTGGGTGCCACCGCACTCATCATGGAGTATGGTATTAGAGCAATACCATTCTTATCCGATTTATTTTCTATTGCATTTACTAAATAAGTTAGAACACCAACAGATTTCCCGCTTACTTGGCTAGCCTGTTTGGCTAAACTATCTGAAAGAAATACCTGCCGAGTTCGAATACTCCATTCATTTGAATTCCGGAGCTCCTTAATCTCGATTCCTGCATCTTCTAAGGTCCAACTTTTATCCATTGCCTTCTTTGCAAGTTCCAGATCAACCTCAGCTTCATTCGGCGCACCTATGAGGAGAAAATTTGCAAATTGTGTGTTGCCCGAAATTTCATCTAGAGAACGGAAAAGTTTTTTCTGCAAGGAATTCAAAGGTACGAAAAGGGTAAGTGGTTCACGCTGATTTCCCTGTAGGCCAAAATTACCAAAACCAACTGCGGGTATGATGCCACCAAATGAATTATTCATCGTAACAAATTTATTATCTCGCTCCCCGGACAACGGGGCATCTCTGGAAAACATGCTTGGTTCCTCCATTCTCAGAATTAACCTATCATCCCTCTCCATGTTTAATCGTTTTCCGAGTCTTTCATTTACAAAAAAACAACCGGATCCCCATTCTGGAAATTCCTTTTTCATCGACCAAGTTCCAAGGGGCGTGTGAGAAAAATCAGGTGCAAGTTTCCAAAACCTTTCATCCACTCCCAATACCTGTACATTGGTCACCCGTAATGAACCATCCGGATTTGTTATTGTTCCCCGTGTAAGTGCAATAGGAGCGACAACAACTTCTACAGCAAGCTTATCCTTCATTCTAACCGCGAGATCTTCCTCAAAAAAACCGTCGGGCGAAAGCATGGCAATGTCTCCCTGTCCTACTCTCTTCTCTGCTAAATCACGCAAGGTCGAACGCACCGAATCCCCCACCGTCAAGGCACCAGTAAGTACTATTGCACACAAAGCAGCCGCTAAAACAATACCTATGTTTTGCCTACGGAAAAAAAGCAGATTTCTAAAAATTATCTTCCAAAAACTCATTATCTCTGCTGCCCTAAACTTCCATCATTTAAATGATAGGCTTGCTTCATTTTATTTGCACTGTCCACCGAATGGGTGACCATTAGCAAAGTCACCCCTTTTTCTTGATTCAATTGATTGAGTAAATCTATAAGATTATTTGAGTTCCTTTGGTCAAGGGCACCTGTCGGTTCATCTGCCAATAAGACGGAGGGATTATTGATCAAAGCACGGGCCACAGCAACGCGCTGTCTCTCGCCTCCCGATATTTGGCTTGGTAAATGAGACAAGCGATGATCAAGTCCGACATCCTTCAAGAGTTCTGCTGCCCGATTCCGCAGCTCATCCCCTCCTAGTTTACCAAACCCGGCAAGAGCTGGGACCATTACATTTTCCAAAACCGAACATGACGGCAGTAGATGATGAGACTGAAAAACAAAACCAACTGTTTGATTCCGGTATTCTGCCACTTCCTTATCTGAGAGTGAGCCAAGGCTTCGCTGGTTCACTTCAATGCTTCCTTTGGTTGGCTTATCCAAAAGTCCAATCACATTAAGTAAGGTACTTTTTCCAGATCCGGACGGTCCAACAATGGCAACGGAGGAGCCTGTCTCCACTGCTAAATCAACTTCGTTGAAGACATGAACAGTTTCCTCTCCATCCGGGGAAGGAAAAGATTTTGAAAGCTTGGAAATTTCAATAATGTTTTTCATCTTAAAAAATTTAGGGACTTAGGCTTAATCCACCTTCTGGCCTTCATCTCATGACGGGGCAAAGTTCCGATCCCTACTTGTTTTACAGGTATTCGTAAGGAAAATGATTCCTGAAGTGCTTGTTCTAATTTATTTGAAATATCCGTATTGGATTCAATGTTTACCTGTGCTTCCAGCATCGAATCACGCTCTTCAAATATCACTTGGTATTCGTAAATTTCAGGGAAATTCGATACCACCGCATGAACCGCCGAGGGATACAAGTTCACCCCGCGCACGACCACCATATCATCAACCCGACCAAGTATTCCACCAACCAGGTCGAAAGTAGGCATACCCATTTCATCGTAACCGCGCTTTGCTTTAACAAGATCACCTGTTCGATATCGAAAGACCGGGCAACCAACTCGACCCAATGTCGTAAGTACCAATTCACCCTGTTCTCCGTCCTGCACTGGCAGACAACTTTCCGGATCAATAACTTCCGGAAAATAACTATTTAAAATTATTCGTAATCCACCATTGGCACCAGGAGTTTCGTAAGCTACGGGCCCCACTTCAGTCATTCCATAATGATCATGAATCTCTAGCCCTTTTTGCCATACCGCAGAAATTTTATTTCGAAACACTTCATCGCTCCCCCCCGTTTCACCTGCCACAATCATCCCCTGTAAGTTATGATTACTTAAGTCTACCTCCTTGTCTTGAGCAGAATTTGTGAGTCTACTGGCATAAGTCGGGGTACAAAACAAATAATCTACTTCATTTTGAAGTATTCCATTAAGTCTTTGCTCCGTACTCTGTCCACCTGTTGGAATACACAAACAACCTCTCTCTTGAGCTGCCTCAAAAGCAGTCCAAAAACCTAAGAAAGGACCAAAAGAAAATGCAAATAAACAACGGGAGCCTTTTTGTACCCCAACTGAATCCAATACATCATTCCAGTTGCTCAACATCCAACCCCAATCGTCCGTGGTATCAAACCAAGACATAGGCACACCTTGCGTTCCACTAGTCTGATTAAATTTAGAATACTCTGAAATAGGAAATGTCAGGTTTGATCCATAAGGGGGATTAAGCTGACGATCTTCAACTAAGTCATATTTCGATGTAAAAGGACATCGTTCTTGAAAATCTCCAAACCCCGAGATTTTTTCAGAATGAATAATTTCGTTCCAATGGTTTTTCTGAAATTCATTTGATCTCCCGACTCTGTTTAACAGATTTTGAAAACTTGTCCACCGATCTGCTTCCCATTCCTCAGAAGTAGGATTCATCTGACAAAATCAAATTGTTTTTTGTACAGCCCCTGGAGGATTTTTCGGGGGTTTAGGAGCATGTTTAGTTATCAGGTATCCCCCAAAAGCTGCCATAGCAATTCCAAGAATAAAAGGCCATTTTACATAGGACCAGTTTCCCTCTTTAGTCGTACTAACAACTGCATTGACCATGGGTGCTCCTGCAAAAATGATCGACATAATTACGGGCACATAAGCTGGGGATGGCATCTTACCAAAAGCGAGAAGTACACCCAAAGCACCAACAGCTCCAAGTGTTCCAGCGATTAAAGACCACTGCCAACCCTTAGTAGGGAATGTCCAAAAAGCTATATTTCCACCTTTTAACTTTAAGATAATTAATGGGGCAACGACAGCGGTTAAAAAATAAGCTAACCCAACCCAAAGGAAAGCCATTATTCGTCCGTTTTCCTTGTCTGCCATATTAGTTGAACCAATGTGCATACAAACACCATAAGTCCCCCAACACACGACAGTTAATAGCGCATAGTATAAAAATTGCATGATTCTAATTTTCTCCTTATTGAGTTCGGTAAATTACTTATAATTGATTGGAAATATTTATGGACTGATTTTCTTTTTAAAAATTTCTGGAATCTGTATAGGAGCCATGGATCCCGTAGATTGCTCAAAGCGAACGCAAGCTGCAATGGTCTCACCAACCGCAGCCTTTACACGCTCTCCTCTCTCATTCTTCCAAAATTGAAAAGTATATGCAATCGAACGATCGCGAATCTCCGAAATAATCAATTTAACCTCAACTTCCTCTTCAAATCGAAGGGGTCGTTTGAACCGGCATGATGTTTTAACCCTAGGCCAACCAAAGCGGCCATTGTCGTCCTCCATATCAACCGATAAACCAAGACTGCGCAGGAATTCATGTTCACATATTTCCATCCATCGATAAAAATTAGTAAAGTGCATGATGCCTGCGAGATCTGTCTCACTAAACTCAACTCTTCGAGTAATTGAAAATGTTATTGCCATGTTGTAAGTTTTAAAATTTCGCCAATGCAGGAGCGAGGATATTATCGACTAAAGATAGAGCTAATTTTTTATTTGAATATTTCTGAAGAACAGCAGTTCGTCCACTTATCCCCATTTTCTTTGACTCATTTGGATTTTTAAGAAGTTGATCAAGACTCTTGGCTAAAGCTTGGGGGGTATTTTCTTCATAAATTAAACCTCCTTTTGTCTCATGAATTATTTCAGGAAAAGCTCCACTTTTGGGAAAAACGACTGGAGTGCCTGCTGCTAAAGCTTCGATGACATAGAGCCCAAAAGCTTCCGGATATCGCGAAGGAACAGAAAAAACACTAAGGTTTTTCAAAAATTTTAGTTTCTCATCCCGCTTAATATTTGGGCGAAATTCGCAATATTTAGAAAATCCCGCCTTAGTAAGCTTATCTTTTTGCTCTTCAACAAATTCCACATCTTCATCCGTCATGCCTCCTGCAATTTTAATCCGTAAATCAGGATATTCTTTAGAGTTCTTTAAAATAAGAAAGGCATCCACTAATATGTCCAAGCCTTTAAGCGGACAGAGGCGTGCAAGAAATCCAATTGTTAGGGGTAAAACCTCTTTTTCATTAGGTGAAAAACCGTCCGTTGTTATACCATTTGGATGATACAAAACATTGGCTTTATCCAATTTTAAACGTTCTGCCATTAAATTTCCAAAATATCGACTCGGTGTTATACATCCATCCAATTGATGAACATCCATTCTAAGAAGTTGCCAAGCTTCTTCTTTATATTCAGGAAGAAGAGAATCGAGAAAGGAATCTTCACCCTGCAAAAAACCATAAACTGGAATTTTTAATTCGCGGCGTAAAACTTTACCGATCCCAGCAAGCATAATCGTGGAAAGTAAAAGAATATCGGGTTTACCATGCTTACGAAACCAATCGACCACTTTCCGAACCTCCTTGGCAAGAGGGCCATCTTCACCCCGAAAAGTGGAAAGCGTTATTTCACCCAAATCCTTACTCGATGTCATGCCACTCCTAGCTGCGGCTTTTCGAAGAAGCCATTTACTATCCAATGCTTTATCCATCCAAGTGGGGGTATACCGAAACACAGAAAATTTATGCTGTAAGTAAACATTTATTCCACCAAAAAAAATGGGGAGCTCCTCGGATGCGGGTTCCTCATCTAAAAAATGAGGTAAGTAAGTGGGAAGCATCGTTACATCATGTCCTGAATCCATTAAACTCCGAGCCAATGAATTATCGCGCATACAAACGCCACAGTAATAATTTCCGGTTCCCGGTGTAAGAAATGCAAGCTTCACGAAGAAGCGGTCGTCAAACCATGCTCAACAGGTTTCGGAAGGTCAGCAAGATCGGACATAGCGTCAAAAAGTTCACGAAATTCATTATTATCGACATTACCGATCAAACAATCAGTCAAAGCTGCCCGTAAATGATCACCCCTCTTCGCAAGGTCGCCAAAACTAAAATCTTTATCATAAAATGCATAGACTATTTTTCTCATTGTCTCGATGGAAGACTGCATTTTTTGTGCATAGCCATCAAAACTTTTAACCGATAAATCTCCGTTTTCTAATGCTAGATCAATTTCATCAGCAAGAATAACTCCGCTTTTTAAAGCTAGAAATACCCCTGATGAAAAAACTGGATCCAAGAAACCAAATGCGTCTCCGGCTAGAACAAGACCTTCGCTTGCACAATAACGATTACGATAGGAATATTCTCCGGTTATTCGATACTCTCCAGTTTGTTCTGCTTCTGCTAAATGATCTTTAATCCATTCATTATTCTGAATTTCACGGCGAAAAATTTCTTCGTGATTCTTAGTTGTCCCGTTGAACAGATAGTCTCGCTCTGCCACAATTCCTACGCTAACCATATCTCCGCTCAATGGAATATACCAAAACCAACCTTTGTTTGGAAGATAAGCAACTGTGGTTGCCCCCTCATCCAATCCAGGATCTCTCTTTGCACCTTTAAAATAAGTCCATAAGGCAATTTTCTTAAGCTCAGGATCTCGTACCATCCAATTTTGTTTGTGCGCGGCAAAACAATCGCGGCCTGAGGCATCCACAACAATGGGAGCCCTAAGTTCAAGTAGCCCCATTTCCTTAGATTCGACCTTGATACCCTCAACCCGATCTCCGGATTTAATTAAATTCTTAGCTTTGGTTTCTTCCATAACAGAAGCACCGTTTTCACGCGCTTTGTCGAGGATCATCTTGTCAAAATCGGACCTCCAAACCTGCCAAGTAGTCGAGGATGGATGATCAAAATGCTGAAAAAAATAAAATGGCTGTGAAAGAAATCCATCTTGGCGAACAAATTGAACACAATACTTTCGAGGATTAGCAGACTCCATTAAGGTATCCACCAAGCCCAATCGCTCCAAAGGAAAATAACAAAAAGGCATCAGCGATTCTCCCACATGATAGCGGGGGAATTTTTCTTTCTCCACGATTAGAACATCTTTACCTTTTTCAGCCAACAATGCACCCGTTGTGGATCCAGCAGGGCCAGCCCCCACAATAATGGCATCATAATTTTTCTTTAAGGATATCATGATAATTATAATTCAAGTCAGATTTACTTTTTTTACAAACAAAGAAAGAGTTTAAAGGGATGGTAAAATCTCCACAATACGTGCGATAATGTCCCCATTGTAAGATGTAATTTCATTAGTTCTTCCGTATAAATGGTCCGCTTCCACAGAACCAAAAGCTTCTACCATTGGATTATCAGGAATAATTTTTAGGAATGCTCGAGGAGCACTAGAATATGGTATTCGAGCGTCGTTTAAAATTCCACCAAGTGGTTGCTTACCCTCGATTACAAGCGATCTTTGTTCTTCCTCTAAGTTTTTAAGGGTAATCTCGATCGCACCATATTCAGTCGGTTTTAAAGATTCCATGGTTTCAAGTAAAACTTCACGAAAATACGCTTTTCCATCATTGGAAGAACTGAGCTTTCGAACTTTTATCGTATCTTCATGATAAGATTCAAGGCGGGAAGTCATATCGCCTTCATGTACCAGTAAAGAATAATAGGGTTCAGGAACTTCATTTGGAACAACTTCTTGGTAAACTAATTTTGAGATCCCTCGAACCCTTCTAATTAAACTTAATGGATACAGAGGGTCATGAAAAATATTATTTTGAGCTACCATAAAAAATTAAACGTATCGAGAATCCTGATGTTCTGGTAGAAAAAAACCATGAAGCAATGAATCTACCCGTAACAAAGCATCACGAGAAAGAAAAAGTTCATCTCCCTTAATTATCACATCTCCTTTTCTTTCCCACTCAGAAAGGATGGAGGAAAAACGCTCGGTTATAGAAATGCCAAATTTATCAACAAAAGACTTTTGGCTCACTCGACCCAACTTCCACTGAAGAATAAGCTCCCTGATAAACCGTTCGTCTTCTTTGGTCATTAAAGCCCTACGAATCGGGAGACTTTTCGATTCAACAGTATCACAATAGTTATCAATATGGGTTATATTTTGATAATGTATACCGCCCAAGTGACCGAATGAGGAAACCCCCAAGCCAATCATATCAGCTCCGGACCACAAACGATCTCGGTAGATAAATTTGGTCGTTTGTGGATTTTTGACCGCAGTGTAAGCACTTGTAACTGTGTATCCAGCGGCTTCTAATTTTGTATAAGCTTCTTTTACCCAACGGCGTTTAGTTGGCCAATCTGCAACAGGTGCCGTCAACTTCCCCTCCTCTTTCATCTTTTTAAAAATACCCGTATTAAATGGTACTTCCATTTGATAAATAGTTACACAATCTGGAGAAAGTTCAATTACTTGATCAACACAGTCTGACCAATTTTCATCAGTCTCTTCAAGCATCCCTGAAATCAAATCAATGTTAATGTTGTCAAAACCAAGACCACGGGCAAATTCATAGGCACTAAAAACTTCCTTGGAACGATGAGCACGTCCATTCGTTTCCAATATATGATCATTGAAATTCTCTACACCTAAACTTAACCTTGTTACACCAAAGCCTTTAATGGTTTCAAGTTTCTTTTCTGAAAGGGTTCCGGGTTCACATTCAAATGTCACTTCTTCCGCCTCGTCCCAAGGCAAAATAGATTTCATTTGATTCGTTAGTTCGGTTAGTTGCTGGGCAGACAAATAAGATGGTGTGCCTCCACCAAAGTAAACGAATTTAGGTTTTCGTCCCCTAAAATAAGGAGATTCCGCGTAAACCTTTAATTCTTTCATGGTGGCAGATAAATATCTGCGCACATCACCCGAGTTTTTATCTGTATAAACTTTGAAATAGCAAAAGTGACATCGTTTACGACAAAACGGAACATGATAATACAATCCCAAAGGAGCAGTACCTGGCGATGGACTGTTTACAAGACTATTTACGCAGGGAACATCATCATCATTCCAAAATGAAAAGGGTGGATAATTAGAAACGAAATAATTTCCGGCTTTGGTCTCATCCTCCGTTTGGTAATCAGGTTTAATAAAAGTTGAGTCCGTCATTTAATGGGATTTGTTTTGAATGAATAAACACTACCGTCTTCACAACCAACCAAAATTCTTCCGTTTATAATAGCAGGAGTGGATGAAATTGGTTCTCCAATTTCATTGGATGAAATTTCTTTTCCGTCTTTTAAAGAAAGAATGTATAATTTCCCGTCCATCGAACCAAAAATCACTTTATCGCCTGCTACAACTGGAGAACTGTCAATTCGACCGCGAGCTGAAAACCTCCATTTTTGTTTACCAGAAATTCGATCGATACAATGCAATCCTTTGTCCCGCCCGCCTATCAAAACGTACTTTAGAGTGATTGCAGGCGAAGAAAAATATGGGAAGTTTTTATGTCGATAATTCCATATAATATCTCCTGATTTGACATCAAATGCCATAACTGCCCTATCCATGTTACCGACATAACCCACTCCATCCGAAATAGAAACTGAAGCTGCAATGGGAGCTTCCACCTCTACGGATCGTATTAATTTTCCATCTTCAAGTCCGACCACATAAAGCACAGAGTCACATCCACCAAAAACTACATACTTATTTTCATAAATGGTCGGAACTCCGTTTACATAATTTTGAGTTTCAAACTTCCATAGTAGCTTTCCAGTTTGTGCATTTACGCAATGAACAAAATTATCGTAACTCCCTACCACAATCACAGAATCCATAGAATTTGGTCTTACAGCTTCATTAGGGGCACCCATTATCTCACCATCAGTTTCGTATTTCCAAAGTAATTTTCCATCTTCAATATTCAGTGCATAAAGGAATCCATCAGTAGATCCTACGTATACAATTTCACCATGAACCAAAGGAGGAGCATCAATGCCAAGGTCTGTCTTATATTTCCACTTTTCCTTTCCATCCTCGATAGAAATCGCGAATAGCATACCCGTTTCTGCACCAACAAAAGCAAGTCCTTTCGAAATAACAACGGATGATTTTAGAAACTCCCCTGTTTTAAATTCCCAATCGATTTTTAATTTGGTTCCGATTTTAGCATAAGAAATTCCTTGTAATGCTTGATCTCCTCGATGACGCGGCCAATTTTGACCATCCATTTCTTTTTTTAAAGAGTTATCCTGGGCAAACCCTGCCTGCGAAAGCGATAAAATACAAACCACTAAATAAAAACATATAAATCTCATTACTACTATCAGTTTGCCTGAAGCGATTGAGTTTCGCAAGGAGTGGTAGAAAAAAGATTTGAATAAATATTTTCAAAGTCATCCCTACTTACCGGACGAGGATTAAAATTGGCGGTCCATTGCTCAGAAGCGTCTAAAGCGAGTGATGGAATGTCTGAGGGTGCGAAACCTAACTCGTTTAAGAATGATGGTATTTTGGCTAATTTTAAAATGGAATAAATTTTTTCAATTAATAATCCACTCGCTTCTTCGTCATGACAATCCATTGACGCAATCCCGGAAACACGAGCAAGTTCTGCATAAATTGAATTTGTTCCTAAGTCTATTTTATTAAATTTCATAACTTCAGGAAGAACGATACCCACAGCTACTCCATGAACAATTCCGCGATTCGCCGTTAAAGGATTTGCCATGGAATGAGCGGCTCCAAGCATACTTCTTTCAATAGCAGCCCCTGCATGAGAAGCTCCAAGTAATACCTGGCCTCTACTATTTAAATCAGTGGGATCTTTTAAAACCAATGGTAAAAATTCCTGAATTAATTGAAACGCCAATCGAGCATGATGATGTGATTTTTTGTTTCTTTTCGAGGTTACAATCGATTCCAGGGCATGTGACAAGGCATCAACCCCAGTGCATGCGGTCACAGAGTTTGGCTGGGATAAAGTAAGTTCTGGATCAAGTAGAGTAACCCGGGGAAGCGCTTTTTTATCACCGCAGGCCATTTTCTTATGGCTAATATCATTGGAAATTAAGGCAAATGACTGGCACTCGCTTCCCGTACCCGCAGTTGTAGGTATCGCTATCAACGGATACATAGGGCGGGTGGCCTTATCCACTCCCCAAAAGTCTGACATTTTACCACCGTTACTTAGTATGAAATTACACCCCTTCGCGGTATCCATTGAACTACCACCACCTAAACCGATGATTAAATCAACTTCGCTTTTCTCTGCAACTTGTACACAGGCTTGTACACTTGATTCAGTGGGATTTTCTATAGATTCGTCAAACAAAGTAACCTTTAAATTTGCAGCCTCTAGGATCTTTTGAATTTTTTGAGGATGACCAACTGATGACAATCCGGAATCTGTTACAAGAAGTGCATGCTGTCCAAACTTCTTCGCAATTTTTCCAACTCGATTACTTGTGCCATTCCCAAAAATTATATTTTGGGTTGGCTCTTCTCCCGCTTCATAAAATGAGAATTCTGGATTATTAGTCATACAGTAAAACGAATCGATGGAATCGATTTAAAAAACTAAGCCGCCATCCCGATGGACCTTCGTTTGTAAAGAAACTCAAACATATTTCCTTCGTGCGGTTGATCCCATGAAATTTTCATTGTTGAAATCGGCCCAAGATTTAAGCGTTCAATATTTGAAGCAGATAAAAGTTTTTGTTTAAAAGATTCATCTTTTGTAATCGCAGTTACAACTAATGTTGGCCCAATTGCCCCAAGCATTTGGGATTGGGGAACCTCGACTACGCTCGCATACGGACACAAAAACTCTCGATTGGAAAGAGGATGATT
>TARA_B110000008_G_scaffold279486_1_pt1 | contig 13568 bp, 10 predicted proteins | sample TARA_B110000008 | Tara Oceans TARA_B110000008 (sample SAMEA4396496) | marine metagenome | biome: Westerlies Biome; feature: [DCM] deep chlorophyll maximum layer (ENVO:01000326); material: water (ENVO:00002006), including particulate matter (ENVO:01000060) such as... | depth 40 m
GACAAGCCGGGGTATTTTTCAACGAGACCGTCTGCGCGAGTGAGTTGAGAAAGGAGGGCTGCGGATCCGAAGGAAAGTCCAGTGTTGTTGAGGAAAGTTCGACGATTGATGAAGTTTGCGGCGTTCATGGAAATAGAAGGTTGGAAGTCAAAATGCAGGGCATGCCCCGGGCTGATTTTGTTTGCTTCTTTGGGGCTTAGTTGCGGGTCGTTGTTTCGCTAAGATTAAGAATGGCGCGTGAGACAGTGGTCCAGCTAGCGAGGGCAATGACATCGAGATTTTCGGGTTTGGTTTGGCCAATGTTGATAATGGCAGTTGCCGAATTTGGATTCTTTTTGAAGTCAGCCTCGGCGTAGGTGAGGAGTTGTTCGAGGGTGTCACGTTCTTTGATCGTTGGTTTTCGATTGAGAGCAAGATCAAAGGCATGGTGGAGACGCGCAAGATTGTTTGGTTTGGATTCCTTGAGAATCCGCTCAGCAAAAACGCGCGCGGCTTCGACAAAGGTGGGGTCGTTCAAGAGGTTGAGTGCCGCCACTGGGGTATTTGATTTGGGACGTTCGGCGGTGCATTCTTCTCGGCTGGGAGCGTCGAATGCCTTGAGCATGGGGTGTAGGAACTGCCGCTGCCAGTGGATGTAAAGACTGCGACGGTAGATTTTTGCGTCGGTGTCTTGTTTGTATTTTCGGACTGGGAAGTTGAGGTGGCGATAGTATCCACTAGGTTGATAGGGTCTAACGGAGGCTCCACCAAGCTCGGTGACGAGGAGTCCGGAGAGTGAGAGAGCGTTGTCTCGGACCATTTCGGCAGGGAGGCGAAAGCGGGCTTGCCGGGCAAAAAGTTCATTGTAGGGATCGCGCTCGCGCAGGTTTGAGGGAACGAGTGAAGATTGGCGATAGGCTCGCGAGGTTACGAGTGTCTTAACCATCTTCTTGATGTCCCAATTGGATTCGTAAAACTCGACGGCGAGTCGGTCGAGAAGTTTTGGGATTGATGGTGGTTGGCCCTGACCTCCAAAGTCACCAAGGGAGCGGGAAAGGCCGGTTCCAAAGAAGAGATAGAAGAGGCGATTTGAGGTAACGCGGGCCGTAAGTCCGCCGGTTCCGTTTTGAGGATCAGTGATCCAGTTCGCGAGATCAAGGCGGGTCTGACGCCCTTCTTTTTTGATCTTGGGTAGGAAGTGGGGAACAGCGGGTTGAACAATTTCCCCGGATTCATCGAGCCAATTCCCTCGCGGCAAGATTCGCGAAATACGAGGTGTCTGGAGTGCCTTAGTGATCATCGTGAGTTTCCCAGAGGATGCGATTTCTGCACGACGTTCTTCAGTAGCTTTCCATTGGGTGAGCTCGTCGCCGGAGATGAGCTTTGCGAGTGCATCATTGGTTCGTTTGAGGCCATCAAACCATTTTTGCTTCTCTTTAGGGTTTTTCGCTTTCTTGGCAAGAGAAGCTCGGTCAGCAGATTCCTTGATAAGGCGAGCAATTTCGTTTCGGCTACCTTTTGAAAGGTCGTTAAGCTTTTTGTTTAGCGAGGCGATTTCGGCTTCTTGGCGGGAAGTTAGCACTAAGATTTCAGGGGGGCGACGGGTCGGAAGAGAGTTAGTCCCAGACTTAAAGTGTTGCTCATCATCGATGTCAGCAAAGAAGGCCCCAAGGGTGTGGAAGTCCTTGGCGGTGTATGGATCATATTTATGATCGTGGCACTGTGCGCAACCCACAGTGGCGCCCATCCAAACAGCGGATACGTTGCGGACGCGATCTGCTTGGTAGATGGCGCGATACTCAGCTTGTTGTAGCCCGCCTTCGTGGGTGGTTTGAAGGAGTCGATTGTAGCCAGTTGCGACAAGTTGTTGCTGGGTCGGGTGTGGGAGGAGGTCCCCAGCCAGTTGCTCTCGGGTGAAGCGATCAAATGGCATGTTTTCGTTAAAAGCACGAATGACATAGTCGCGATAAGGCGAGATGTTGTGATCCTGATCGCCGTGGTAACCAACGGTGTCGGCGTAGCGGACTAGGTCGAGCCAGTAGCTTGCGAGCCGCTCTCCAAAGTGAGGAGATTTGAGGAGACGATCGACTTCCGTCTCGATGGTAATTTGGGGACTAGTTTTAAAAGAGTTTAGAAAGCGATCGCGATCAGCGGGGGTGGGCGGAAGACCGGTCAGGTCAAAGTTTAGTCGGCGAAGAAGGGTGACGGGATCAGTATCGGGAGATGGCGAAAGGGCGACCTTTTCAAGTTGGAAGAGAATGAAATGGTCGACAAAGTTGACGGGCCAATCCTTGGACTGAACCACCGGGGTGGGGTGCTTGAGCGGGTTTTTATAAGTCCAGGGATCATCATATCTCGCACCCTCTTTGATCCACTGCTTTAGAAGCTTCAGTTCCTTCGGGGAGACTTTTTTGTGGGTTTCAGGAGGGGGCATAATCTCCTCTAGGTTCTGATTAAGAATTCTCGCAATAACTTCCGATTCACTGGGTTTGCCAGGCTCGATTGGAACCTCAAATTCTCCCCCTTCGGTCGCTCCTTCATAGGTGTCGAGGCGCAGTTCAGCTTCTCGGTTTTTTTCGTCCGGACCGTGGCAGTGAAAGCACTTGTCGGAAAGGATGGGGCGGATATCGCGATTGAAATCAACCGCAGCATATCCGCTTGCGGTGCCAAGAAGGGTCAAAGCGAGGACTTTTTTTGAGAAAAAGGAGCGCGATTTTTTGAGTAATGAGATCATCGAAAAGGTGGTAAATGGGGAGGTCATGCGGGGTGATCCTTTGTCGGGATTGAAAAAACCGCAAAGAGGATTGAGGATCCTATCAAGGCGATCGTTGACGACGTTGGTAGAAACGTAACTCCTTCTTATATCTTTCTTTTTATCCCTGATAAGACTGCGAAGGAGACCCTTTCATTGCAGGATCATCAAGGCGGCTCTTTTTGTGAAGTAAATGAGGATAAGTGGTGCTCGAAATAATAAAAGCGGCTCCAGAGACCAATCCGGAGCCGCTTCGCACAAAGCCGGCTGCTCTCCCGAGGGAGGAAAAATCGGCGTTATTGTTATAACTTCCCAGAAAACGTAGCTGGAGGGGCGGTTTTGTCTACGGATGAATAAAAAAACCTCCAAATTTGAGCCGAAACCGCCCGAAATTTCTAAAAAAGTATTTTAGAATTATTGATAATCAGGGAGTTGCGATTACTTGATCGTATTAGCCAACTCCGCAAATTTTCCGCCTTGATTGATGAGCTCGTCGTAGGGGCCCTCCTCAATGACGCGTCCTTTTTGTAAAACGTAGATACGATCGGCGTTTTGAATAGTCGAGAGTCGGTGGGCAATCACGATAGAAGTGCGGTTTTTCATTAATTCATCGAGCGCCTGTTGGATAAGAAGTTCGGTCTGGTTGTCCACTGAGGCGGTCGCTTCATCGAGAAGAAGAATGGGAGGATCTTTAAGGAGGGCCCGAGCGATTGAGAGGCGCTGCTTTTCTCCACCTGAGAGTTTCACGCCTCGCTCTCCGACATTGGTATCGAGTTGTTCTGGTAGCGCGCGAACAAATTCGCTGGCTTTGGCAGCGTCAAGAGCTTGCCAGATGGCCTCATCATTAGCGTGGCGATCTGCTAATGAGAGGTTTTCGCGCACTGTTCCATTGAAAAGGAATGCTTCCTGAGTCACGTAGCCGATGGCGTCTCGCAGTGACCCTTTTGCCAGAGTGTTTAGTTCTTTTCCATCAATCAGAACAGAGCCTTTGTCGTATTCGTAAAATCGGCAAAGGAGGTTGACGATTGTTGACTTTCCAGCGCCGGTGGAGCCAGCCAAAGCAATTGTTTGTCCGGGCTTGGCGATGAGTGAGACTTCGTCGAGTGTTGGCTGGCCTTCGTCGTAAGAAAAACTGACCTTATCGAATTCGACTGCGCCTCTGACAGGGCGGGGGAGAGGATCTCCGCCAGCGGCGTCTGGCTCATCATCAGAGTCGAGAATTTCAAAAACACGGTCTGCGGCGGCACGAGAAGACAAAGCCATCTGATTGAGCTGGTGGAGCTTGCTGACTGGCTCATAGAACAAAGAAAGAAGTAAGAAAAAGGTCAGGAGTTCATCGAATTCCATAGTGCCTTGCATCACCCCGTATCCTCCAAACCCGAGAACTAGGACGTATCCCGTGCTATTAAAGAACGACATACTAGGATTGTAAAAAGCCCACCATTTCATGATTCGCAGGGTGGCCTTGCGGAGCGCGCCTGAGAGCCCATTGAAATGTTCGTGTTCATCTTTTTCCGCGGCGTAGGCCTTAATCTGGCGAATTCCAGCAATATTATCGTGCAACACTGCGTTTAGGTCTGAGGAAGCATCTCGTTGTGCTTTGTATCTCCCCCTAGCCTTTCGAGTGTAAATCCAAGCGCCCATCGCTAAGAAGGGAATCGGAAGAGTGGCCCACAATGCAACTGTGGGGTCCAACCAATACATCGTGATTCCAACCGCGAGGATTTGAATGATTGAAATAAGACCAAGCTCAATCCCATCGATTAGAATTCGCTCCATCGCGGTTACGTCCTCAACCACGCGAGTCATAACGTCCCCGGTGCGGCGGCTATCGAACCATCGCAATGGGAGTCTCTGAATCTTGCGGTAGAGGTCAGAGCGGATGTCAAAAATCACCCGTTGCTCAAAGTGGTTGTTCAAGATGATGCGGGCGCAATTTAGGGCATCCTTGATAAAAAAGCTAAGGAGGCCGATTAAGATCCAGGGGAGAAAGACATCAAATTGTCGATTCGGAATGATTTCCCCGGTGATGTGCTTGGTGACGAGCGGGAATACGATGACGGAGGCCGCCATAATAGAGGCGCACAGAAATTGAGATCCCCCGAGAAGGGGATATCTTTTTAAATAACCAATGACACGCAGGACGCTCGACACGCCGGCAAATTGTCTTCTTCCACCGCAGATGCAAGCGATAGAGTGCAAAAGTCGGGTAGTTCTTAAGAATAATTCATTTTTCGGTGAATTTTCTGATTGCCGGATGACCGCCAACACCGATAGCTTACTTCAAACACCACCTCACGACAAACATCCCATGGTAAATACTTTAGGCACCCTAACAGCAATCGTCCTCGCGTTCTCGGCTTTCGTGGCCTACAAAAACAAAGGGGCTTTCGAAGCACAAGTTCAACAAGTTAAAGCGGAAGAAGCTGACCAAGAACAAAATACGACGAACTATAAAGGTCTTCGTGAGGAGATCACAGCACTCGAAGCTACAAAAAAAGAGGCGAGCAAAGAACGTGATGGCCTTCGTGGCGAGGTTGAAAAGCAGACTACCGCTAATGCTGCTGTTCAGGCCGAAATCGATACTAGGCAAAAGGAGCTCGATTCGACTAAGAATGAAGTCGCTGATGCTCAAGAGAAGTTGAAAGAACTTGGTGACCTTGAGGAGCTTGCTCCAAAGATTGAGCGTCTTCAGGCCTCTATTGCAGAGCTAGAAGGCCAGGTTGCAACTTTAAATACGGAGATCGAGCGCCTCCGCGGTGAGAAGACAAGCACTGGTCAGGTTCTTGTTGCTGCGAAGAACAAGCAGAGCCAGATCACTTCCGGCCAGTCTTTCCCTACGATGAAGACCACGATCCGATCCATTGATCGTCGCCTTGGAATCGTGACTCTTGCTGCGGGAATACGCTCTGGTGTCATTGGTGGCTCTCGGGTTGCAGTCATCCGCGGGGGAGAGAAAATCGCTGAGCTCAATGTGAAGGCAGTCTCCGCTAACTTAGCTACGGCAGATGTCGTTCAAAGCTCCCTCCAAGAAGGTCTAGATGTTGCGCCGGGGGATGTCGTGATCCCAGTCGAATCTGCTACAAGCGGGAACTAGATTTAACAAACACAGTCAAAAACACATTTTACCTACGAACCTAGTATCTTATGAAAGAAACTCTTACTTACTCTCTCGCAATCGTCGCTATCGCTGTGTCTGGTTTCTTAGGCTGGAACGCCAAAGAAAAATATGAAGCAAAGGTGAAACAACGAATAGAATTGCAGGGTCAAAACAAGAAACTGACTGCTAGTATCTCGAAAGAGGAGACCAACAGGGACACTGCTACTGAAGCTAAAGACCTCGCCTTAGACGAGGCATCCAAGGCCAAGGCTGAGTTGGAGGCAGCGAAAGGTTCGGGGGCGGAGAAAGCAAAAACTCTTGAATCGGTGAGTAGTAACCTCGAAGTCGCTGCGGCTGAGAAGAAGAAAATCGATGCTTCCATGGAAGCGCTCCGCGGGAAGTTTCCTGGGATCGAGCTTGGAGAGGTCCCTCGTGTTGTGAAAGAACTGGAGGCGAGCCAAAAGAAGCTTGTCGGTGAAGAGGAGGATGCAAGTCTCGTCAAGAAACGCCTTGAGGAAGATATTGCGAAAAATCTCGCTGAAAGCAGTCGGATCGCTGAAAAGAACCTTCAGAGTATTAAGCGTGTCGAAGGGAATACGTTCCAAGCGACGATCGTCGCAGTCGACAATGACTGGAATTTCGTAGTGATTGGAGCGGGGGAGAAGTCCGGTCTTACCGGTAGTTCGAAACTCCTGATCCAACGTGATGGACGGCTTCTCGGTAAGCTTCTTATCTCAAAGCTCGAGCCAAACACGGCTGTTGCTGATGTCGAACCAGGCAGCCTTCGGAATGGCGTCGCTCTCCAAGCTGGAGATCAGGTCATCCTCGAAAGCGTTAGCGCGAACTAGCGCGGAAATTACTTCGAAATTTTCGAAAGGTGGCTCTTGTTGAGCCGCCTTTTTTTGTGCCTCAAAAAAAGTTTAGAATTGGATGCTCTTACCATTGACGAAGGTCAGTTGAGGTGTTCATATCCCGCCCGTTCATCCGAGCGCCGGACCGGTGGCTGAGTGGTTGAAAGCGCTCCCCTGCTAAGGGAGTATACGTCAAAAGCGTATCGAGGGTTCGAATCCCTCCCGGTCCGCCATCTTTTAAAGCCCTCTCAATGAGTTGGAGGGCTTTCCTTTTGTAAAGGTGGGGGAGTGATACACAAGGTGATACACCTTGAGGTAAGGTTTGAAGAGGTTTCATAAGCTTTCGTAATGACATCTAAGCTGTCGGTTGTATGGCTCTGTGAATGGCGAAAAATGCAGAAATGGATGCAATGGATATAGCGATCTTATTTAGGAGCTTCGCAGATGCAGGGTTAGAGTCGTGGATTAGCAAAGGACAAGATCCCCCAACATTTGCAGAGCAAGATTTCGATACTCAAATGGGTTGGTTTGCGGATCAGATTGAAGCCCGCGTTGGGGAAAAGAGTCCGTCGCCAGATGTCCTTGCGTTGATGGCAGCTCGTTTTCCTTTGAGTGTGTCGAGCTTTGCGGGATCAATTAACGGTGCCAAGAGGTTGGCGAAATCGGCTGCAACGTGGTCCTTTTTAAGGTGTATAGCAGTAGCCTCTGCAGAGGGCCTCAGACGGTTTCTGAGGGGGGGTGGAGACCTGTTGTTCGTTCGTTTACAACTGCAAAGGATAAAGAGACTCAGCATCCAGTATAAGGGCTGCATGGCGAAGACGGGGATTCTCTATTTTCCACCCTCAATTCTTCCATTCAGATACCAGTTGTTATCGGTCTTCCTGTATAAGTAAATACCCCTCCCAGTGTGAAACACTTCCCCCTCTTTATCTACTCTTCCATAGGAGCTTTCAACTTGAGCAAGGCTATCGTTAAGAAACTGTATTTTTCGGTAATAGTTTTCACTGTGACTGTAGTTGAGTTTATCAAGTGGCTCACGGACAGATTTGTAATGCTGAATCAATTCGTCTTTTGTTTGAAAGGTAAGCGTCTCTTGATTCCCTACCGAAATAAATGGTGTCTGGGTAATACTTTTGATGTTGGTGTAATTTTTGTTTATAAACGCCTTGGTGTATTTACCTGCAACTTCAAGTATTGCAGATCTTTCTTGGTCGACTTTGGCTTTAGATACTCTGGCTTCTTTGAGAGAGGCACAACTAGTTAGGGCTAGAAAAGTGATCGGCAATAACAGCAATTTCATTACTAAATGATTACAGAGGGTTAATTTTGAAGGCAATTCTCAATCACGAATTAATTGGAAATCACCTCTATTGGGAAACGGTGTGGAAGTGCAGGTTCTAATGAAGCGAAGAGAACACGGCTTGATCTCTCATGCGTGCTAGCGGCCGGCTTTGTGCCACTAGAAGTGGCTTACTTTGAAGTCGCATTTGGTGAAGAGCTGATGAGGAGAATATTCCGAAACCCTCAAAAGCTACTCCTTAGTTCGTCTTCACACGGAAGTGACGATTGGGCTAATTAACTATTCGTCCTCAAGAGCGAAACGGTAGAATCTTTTGTTATCGGTAAGTGGAATTGAAATCTCGTTAATCTCATCCCGTTTTATCCAAGTCATAAAGTCGTCGGTTTCTTCGATATAGAAACGGATCTTCACGCTCTGGTTTGCAGCGTCTGATTGGAGAACCACTGATCCTAACCGGGCATCCTTTACTTCTTCAATGGTCGGTCGTGCATCGCGTTCTGCGGCCAGCCCCCGAATTATTCCGATTAATCCCTCGATCGTTGTTGCGACTTTTGGATCGCTTGAAATTTCTAACTCGGTTCGGTCATTGATAGAGTCACCGTCAGTATCTGCTAGCAGTGGGCTTGTCCCGTAAATTCCAACCTCGGCTTGATTTGTTAGACCGTCACCGTCTTGATCGTCCAGTCCATCGACTATCCCATCTTGATCAGTGTCAGCAAGCGTTGGGTCGGTCTGGGTTTGGTTAAGTTCAACACTGTCCGATAGACCATCTTGATCAGTATCTGCAAGTTTTGGGTCTGTCGGGCCTTCATACTCTAGCTTATCATTAAGCCCATCGCCATCGGTGTCAGCCGATTCAAAATTCGTTCCGATTAGGTTTTGTTCCCGGTAATCCGATAAACCATCTGCGTCAGTATCTACAAAAACACGATACTCAAAATCGGCTATAGCCTCACCTAAAAAGTTTTTCGCGGTCACGCTCCATGAACCATCAGAGCTAGTCAGCCCATTGAAAGTTATCTTCGGGGAATTACCGCCAAAGTTCTCCGGGATCGGAAAGCCATTAAAGGACCACTGATAGGTTGTTCCTGAATAATTAACCGGAAAATTTGAAACATCAATTTCAAGCGTTTGATTGGGCGCAGATTCGTAAAAGCTCTCTAGGTTTAGCACTGGTGGTGAAGAAATCTCGCGAACAGTGAATCCTTCCCAAGATGCTCCATCTCCTCCATACGATTCGATATGCTCCGTCTTAGCAAAAGCTAATCCTCCATCTGCGGCAGAGTTAAAGGCGTCCAGTTGAACTACTGGGGCAGGTCCTGCAAGAACTACTTCCATGAGATTACTGCACCCGACGAAAGTTTCAGCCCCTATTGCAGTCAAGCTACTCGGAAGAGTTACGCTCGCAAGCTTGGTGGCATAGCGGAACGTCTCTGGCTCAATCAAAGTCACACCCTCTGGAATAATAATACTGGCGAGCTGGCTAGAATACCCGAAGGCTTTCAGACCAATTGAAGTCACACCGTCAGGGATAATGACTTCGCTAAGGAGACAGGAATCAAAGGCATAACTATTAATCAAAGTTACCCCATCAGGGATGGTGTATAAACCTTCACGTCCCGAAGGAAAAAACAGAAGGGTGCTTTGAGTTTTTGTAAAGAAAACTCCTTCGATACTGCTATAGTGAAGATTTTCTTCATCGACGGAAATATTGATTAGGCTACTACACCTGATAAATGCGCCTTTTCCAATTAGAGTAACGCCCCCAGGAATCGATACGTTTGTGAGCTTACTGCAAAATGCAAAGGCATTATCGTCTATCGTAGTTACGCTTTCAGGGATCGTGATGCTTGCCAGGCTTGTGCAGCTCCAGAAGGCACGAATCCCAATGCTGGTTACACCCTCAGGAATCGTAATACTTGTAAGATTTTCGCAGTCTCCAAAGGCGTTGTCCCCGATGCTGATTACAGGATTGCCTTCGATGGTGTCCGGTATAACTAGCTCGCCATTGGCGACGTTATCACAGTCAGTGATCGTGACTTTTCCATTAGTCGTAGTGTAAGTTAGATCGCCTAAAATACCTGAATCCCCTAGTTTAATACCCTTATCGAAAGTGAGACCAAGACCTGTATCGACATCTGTGAGGATTGTGCCGTAGACAAGTGATTCATCGGTCAACGAATCGCTGTTAATGATGATGTCGAGCGCGCCAAAATCAACAGCATCCTCGGTCCCGAATACTAGGCCTGGATCGAAAACTGCAAATTCAGTCGAGCTAGCAAGATCGGTTCCATCACCAATCACGAGATATACTGATGCGCCTACTGGTGCGTCGGTCGTTCCCTCAGGAATTGGGGCCGAACGGGTTCCGTCAAAGAATCCATCAACACCAGGGGTATTATAGAAGGCGCTGTTTCCTTCTCCAAATGGCGTGAACGAACGAACATCATCGATTGAGCCAGGAAGGGTTGCGAAAGTTCCGGCAGCGACAAATCCAGAGCCGAGAGCAATTGGATCACCATTGTTATCAAGAATTGGAACAGCTGTAGAATCGGCTGAGTTAATGTTTAAGAATGAGACGGTAAAACCTGAGATCTGCCCCAAAAGAAGTATAAGAATAGAGAGAATTCGTATCATTTTATTTAGATTATAAATTATAGATACTTGTTTTGAGAATCATTTCACACACGTAATTTATGTGCTTTATAAGATATTAATGATCAGCGCTTTACTGGTTTGAGGGGGTATTGAGAACACGCTTCACTTCTTCATGCCTGCCAGAGGCTGGCTTTGTGTCACTAGAAGTGCGCAGACAGAAAAGACAGTTATTTTCCTGCCTCTTCTATTAATCCTTCAGCTCTACCCTGAAGAATCCTGTTGGGTATTCCTGCTTAGAGTAAAGGCCTGTTCACGCAAGTGTCAGCCCTGACTCCGCTTTAGTCGCGCTGTCATGAAACTCTACTACGCGGGCAATTTCCGTGTCCATGGTCTTGGATCCGAATTGGCTTATTAGCGAACATGTCGCATATTCCTGCGCCTTCTTTTCATGGGTGGTAATCCAATGGCGCGCACTTTGCTCCGCCGTCTCATCCTCCCAAGGGTAAGTGATCCGCAGGGCTTTTATTCCGCAACGCCATGGCTTCGGATTAAGCCGTGCCCGGAAGCATTCCTGAATCTTGCACAGCCGCATATAGAGTGGATCCGCACCAAGTGCTTCCATCGCACGGAGCGTGCTCTCGGCAGTTGGGTCGGCGTGAGCATGGGTGAACAAGTATCGAAGTCCAGCAGCTGTTCGATAGGCCCGAATGCCGCATTGCCGATCCATCCTGATCATTTCCTCGATCTTGGCAAGAGCCTCGGACTCCTGGCGTTCTCTAGGAGAGAGATCTTTATTTCCTAAAATCCCTGCCAGTTTGTGTTTGATCGTATCCCAAGCTGGTATCATGGGAAGATCTACGTCAACAAACATGACACTCGCCGTATTAAGGATCTGACAACCGTAGGCATTCAGAGTAACGGCGGCATAGGTCGTTGCATCTTCTCTCTTCCATTCCTCGATAATTTTCTCTCGCATCGGACGATCACCGTATAGATAGTGATCCGGTCGTAGGCCGCTACGGATAATCTTTGCCACAGAAGCAGCTCGTTGCTCACCTCTTTCCTGTGCCTCCTCTACGCTTATATCTGACCATCCCCAGCAGGCGAAATCCTCCATTACCTTTCCCGCCGACCCCTTTGCCCAATATCTAGGTAGTTTCATATTATTATGTTAGTTTAACCTAATGTTTCGGGCGACTGCCAGCAATTTCCTTTTGGTGGGAGGGCTTTGAAGCCACCTTTGGCCTGCAGGATAGCAACCCAGTTGGAGTTACACCCATAGTAGAGAGAGGCACAAGTCAGTCACAAAAATCTCCCACCGTATTATATAAGGGCGTCTGCAAGGTGTTCCCCCGGTCGGGTGGGGAGCTTTAGATGGCGGAAAGGTCGCGGAAACCCGAGTTCAGCGGCCTTGGGGTCCGGATCATGCAGGACAGTTACTTCTCGTCCCGAGTTTTCTCCGGCGGCTCCAACTTCCTTAACCAGGTCGCCTTGTCTTCAGCGTAAGCCATCAGTTCTCCTCCCTTTTTAAACTCAACGGTTGCCTCCCACTGTTCCTTCTCAGTGACTGTTTCGCGCTTTGTAATCTGCACGTCCTTATCGGCGCCCACCACCGAGGTCCATTCCAGCAGATTGCGCCTATAGAGCTTCCCGGAAATCTCATTGATTAAGCCATCTGGCATCAACTCCCACCAGCGATAGCCCTCCACGGCACGGTCATAGGTCACGACACCATACGCGACCCCTTCATCGAAGGTAAATTGCCTTACGATGAAGCGGCGATCGACTACCTTATTTGCCATCGAGGATTCCCGACTCTCCTTCAACTCTCCCTTACGCGGCCCGATATTGCGCACATATTTCCAGACTCCCGGCTTGAGTGCATAATCCTTCAACTCCTCCATGATCTCCGTCCCGTTATGCGGTTTGGCCCACAGTCTCATGATGAATTTCGCGGTCACGGTCTTGGGAAGCGGAGGAAGCTCTTTAGTTTCTTCCTTCGGATTCGATTCCGATTTTTCCTGCTCCTTATTTTGTTCCTCCTCCCCACAGCTAACGATCAACATAGCTAAAACCATCACGAGTAGGTTTTTCATTATTGTAGTAAGGAAGGTGTTATAGGGTTTAGAGTTTTTCATATTTGTGTGTGATGATGACGAAGTTAGGCGCCGCGCGAGATTACAATCCGAGTAGGACTTTATAACGAAAAGAACACGGCTGACCCCTTCATGCGTGCTAGCGGCCGGCTTTGTGTCACTAGAAGTGGTTTGGTTTTGAAGGCACCTTTGGAGAGAAGGGGATGGGTTATAAAGGGGGTTGTCATTCTCCCTTGAGAAATTCCAGATCAATCATTTACATTAAAATATCATTTTTTAGATTTGAATAAGAATATAGTATCGGGGAAGTTAATTAAGAACACTTAGGAAAATATGATAAAAAAAGGTTATTGGGTATCGCAGGTATTGGATATTAAAGATCAAGAATTATTCCAAAAATACTTTGATGCAACAGCCCATCTTTTAGAGAGAGGTGATTTCAGAATGATATGTGGGGGACCCACTCATAAAACTCTTGAAGGAGAAGAAATGATTTTTGGAGCGGTTCTAGAATTTGATAGCCTTGAAGAGGCAAATAATTATTACGAAAGTGAGGACTATCAGAAAGCCCTTTCAGCCTTAGGCGATGATGTAAAAGAGGTTGTGGTTAGAAATATATCTGTTTTTGAAGAGATGTAATGACCCTCTTCATAAACTATCTCGCTACATAATCTATAGTTTTAAAAGTGGGATAAAGCCACTGACGATGCCCCAATTTCGGTTAAGCTTTTTCACCTAACTCAACCCAAAACTAGGCCCCTAAAGTTACTAACTGCTAGGAAGTTTCTTTAGGCGGGAATGGGTTAGAGTCGCATTTAGACTGGAGCGGAGGGCCAAAAAATCTCCCACCGTATTATATAGGAGCGTCCGCAAGTTCTTCCCCCTGGTCTTT
>TARA_B110000008_G_scaffold128757_1_pt1 | contig 13562 bp, 7 predicted proteins | sample TARA_B110000008 | Tara Oceans TARA_B110000008 (sample SAMEA4396496) | marine metagenome | biome: Westerlies Biome; feature: [DCM] deep chlorophyll maximum layer (ENVO:01000326); material: water (ENVO:00002006), including particulate matter (ENVO:01000060) such as... | depth 40 m
GCGCGCGCGCGCGCGCGCCCGCGCGTCGGCGCCGCGCGGGCGTGCGCGTCGACGGCGACGCGACGGGACGCCGACGACGCCGACGACGCGCGCGCGCGCGTCAACGAATGCGGACCCGCGACGTTCTGTCGCCGTTCGGTCGAACAATCCGCAGAGCGCGACGACGCGTCCGCGCGACGCGAGACGAGTCGCGCGCGAAGAGACGCGCGCGAACGATCGCGCGCGAAGAGACGCGCTCGATGACGTCGGCGATGCGGGACGCGAAGGCGTCGCTGCGTGACTTTTCGAGCGACGATTTCGATCGCGTGCGGTGGATTAACGAGCAAACGCGCGCGCGAATCGGCGACGCGGGAGGGAGCGGGCGCGACGCGACGGCGCGGGATGGATCGGCGGTGGTGGCGCGCGCGGTCGGAGAGGGGACGCGAGGGACGAGCGCGTCGCCGTTGGAACGATTTTTGGCGGATTTGGAACTGCAGCTGCAGTTGCTCGGCGAAGATCTGTCGATGTCGCTGGAAGAGCGCTCGCGCGAGGGTGTCGCGCGCGTGCCCAAGGCGGTGAAGGAGATAGAAGTCGTCGAGGGGCGGGTGAAGCGTCTGCACGAGGAAGTGCGAGGGATATTGGATCGATTGGACGAGGTGGAGTCGGAGTCGCGCGCGAGCGTGGAAGCGCTGCGACAGCTCGACGCGGCGAAACAACGCATGGAGAGCGCGCGAGAGACGCTGCAGGAGGCGAATGGACTAGCAGATTTGATGGCGAGTGTGGACGGGATCTTTGCGAGCGGGAATATTCGTAACATGTCCGAGTCGTTGGCGCGGATGAAGCGCGGTTTAGCCGTCGTGGGCGACGTGCCAGAATTCGCCGACGGGCAAGACAAGGTGAACGCGTTCGAGCACAAGCTCGAGGCGATCGTCAGACCGGCCTTGATCACGGCGTTGGAGTCACAAAACAGCACGGCGGCTCGCGAACATCGCGACGTGTTGCGCACTACCGGCCGCGGTTCGGCGTTGGAGAGCATTTATGCGGACACGCGCGTGACGTCTTGCATGCTCAAGCAGTGGAAGTCGCGCGAGCGCGATGCGACGACGACTGACGCTGGGAGGCTGGACGCTTCGGTGCATATGATCGATGAATTCTTGAAGTATTGCGCCACCGCTCTCAAAGAGGAGATATCTTGGTGCTCGAGTACGTTCCCCGAAGACGCCGTGCTTTTGATTCCGTTGTCTTGGTGTTCGCTTCACACCACGCTCGAAACGTCCATCACGGAGAAGCTCAGCTCGCTAACGCTCGAACAACTCGTCTCGGCTCGAAATTCGTTCCAAACGTACGTCGAAGACGTTGGGATAGCGTTTACGAAACTCGCCGGCGACGCTGCAGCGCACGCGAACGCCGACGCCGTCAAGGGCGCCATCGGCGACGCGTTGATGGCGATTGTCGAGCCTTTCATCGCGGTTGAGCAGCGTTTCGGCCAGCTCGCGCTTGCAGACATACGAACTACTTTAGATTCTTCGGTAAACATCCCTGAGGCACAGTCTATTGCGACGTCGGACGACTTGACCGCAGTTATACAAAGCGTGCTCGCCACGCTGCCGAAAGCCATCGACGTCTTCGGCGTCGTCGTAGACAGATGCGAGGCGATTACGGCTGGCGTTGAGACGATGACTTGCATTCATGCGATTGAAAGTGGAATGGAACACTACGTCGATTTAGTCGCGCTCGTCCTTCGTGACTTGAGAAACGCGGCCGGTTTGATTGACTCGACCGCGACGAACATGAACTCAAACACGACTTCCGCGGGCGAAGAATTCATCAGAGGATCGCTCAGTATGCTGGACATGATCAACGCCATCCCGAACGCACTGTTAGATTTCGAGTCCGATCTACGTGCAAAGCTTCTGAAGCTTCGAGCGACGCTGCGACCGGCTTTGGATGTTACTTTGGAGCTTGGTGACGGACCAAAAAGCCGTACGCTCCTCGGTTTGAGCATCGCGGCGCACGCGGCGCGATCACGAAAGTTGGCCACGTTCCTTGACAAGGTGGCGGATGCCGCGGTGAAGCACTCGCTCGATGGATCCATAATTCCGGTCGGTGCTGAGCACATGAACGCTCTGACTAGATCACTCGAAAAATTCGTGTACGACACTCTCCTCGGGCGGGTGTCGCTCGAACTCAAGGGAATCAGCACGTCTGAGGTTTGGAGCGCCAAACCTGCCGAGAGCGCGTATAAACTCCCGACGTTTAGTGCTTATCCGCAAGAGCGAATGACGAATGCAGGTGAATATCTGCTTTCATTGCCGCAGCATCTGGATAACATGCACGACGACGACTTGGCTCGCGCGACGTCGCTTTCGGGCGACTCGAATGCGGCGCAAGAGCCGGCGACTTCCGAGGCGTGGATTGCGAAAATCGCCGAAGCGAGTGCTGAGTTGCTCTTGAAAGAAGTGCGTGCCATCGCGTCGCTCACCGACCAAGGCGCTGCGCAGTTGTCGGCGGATTTGGAGTATTTTTCGAACATAGTTGCAGCGCTCTCACTCGCGCCACCCAGCGCGCTCATCGCCTGGTACAAGTGCGCGAGCGCGCCTCGCGACGAATACGAAGATTTTGCACGCGCTGCGACTTCAGAGGGCATCGACGTGCGCGTCGTGCGAGCCGCCGCGGCGACGCGAGGGATTAAGTTAAGTAGTTCTTTGTAACGATTAGCGTTTCGCTTACAGAGCTTGATTTGTTACAAAGTTCCGAATTCTAGAAGAATGTTGTGGTATTGCGCCGCGAGAGTTCTTGTGTCAACTTCTGAGACTGAAGAATCAGATGACAGTGCCAGCCTTGATCACGGCATCCTTGATGACGACAATGATGCCATCGCGGATGATGTAACCTTCGCTTTCGCAATCCTTATCCATGACGCCAGCCTCATTGAGGATTTGGCAGTTTTCACCAATGCGCGCGTTCTTGTCGATGATGGCTTTGCGAATCTTCGTGCCGGCGCCAATACCGATCGGCGTGCAGCCCGGAAGGCTAGCCGGGTCGCATTCTTCGAGGCTCTCGTAGTAATCAGCACCCATGACGAGTGTGTCCTCCAAATCACACCCTTCGTTGACCGTCGATCTCAAACCAACCATGACGTTTTTGAGCTTGGCTTGCTTGATGGTGCAGCCGTCGCCGATCGTGGAGCGCTCGATTTCGCAATCTTGCACCTTGCTCGGCGGCAAGAAGCGAGACTGGGTGTAGATCGGCGCGTTGCGATCGTAGAAACTGAACTTCGGGTTCGGGTCGTTGCACTCCAAGTTGGCGTGGAAAAACGCATCGACGGTACCGATGTCCTCCCAGTATCCGTCGTACAAGTGAGCGACCACCTTCATGCCCTTCTGAGCCGCCATCGGGATGATTTCACCACCGAAATCGTTCGCTTCCGGGAAATCATCTTGAAGCACCTGCTCCATAGCCTTGGCGTTGAACACGTAGATACCCATCGAGGCAATGTACGGCATTTCCTTGGCGCGTTCCGCGTCCAAGCCTAAGATGGTGGTGTCGCATTGCATCGCCTTGAGAGCGTCACCCTTGGGCTTTTCGGAGAACTCGATGATGGTGGCGTGTTCGTTAATCTTCATCAAGCCGAAAGAGCTGGCTCGCTTCTCATCCGTCGGCAAAGCGGCGACGGTGATGTCGGCGTTCTTCGCGCGGTGGTCGCGAATAAACGGACGGTAATCCATGCGGTACAAGTGATCGCCCGAAAGAATCAAGTATTCCTCGCACCCGCTCTCGGCAAACAACCACAAGTATTGACGAACAGCATCCGCGGTACCTTGGAACCACGCCTTGTTGATCGGGCTCTGTTGAGCCGCGAGCACTTCGACGAATCCCTGACGCGTGTACGTCCCGATGTTCGTGTTGTACGCCTGGGACAAGTGTCTGTTCAAAGATGCGCTGTTAAACTGCGTCAAGCAGTACACCTTGTTGATGTCAGAGTTGATACAGTTCGACACCGGGATATCGATCAAGCGGTAGTTCGCCCCCAACGGCACCGCCGGCTTCGCCCGCTTCTTCGTCAACGGGTACAATCGCGTCCCCGCGCCGCCGCCGAGAATGATGGACAACACGTTATCCATCGACGCATCGTGTTCCTTCTTCCCCTCGCTCTTCTCGTGCATCGCCGGCGACGTCGCATGAATCATCACCGCCGCCCGCGTCTCGACGCGTCGAATCGCGCGCGCATTCTTCGCCGCGCGTCTCGTCTTAATCGCCGCCGTCCCGCGCGCGCTCGCCCGCGCTGCGTTCGTCCAATCGCGATCCCGTCAGTCTTCCATCCTCGTCCCGCCCGCTTCGCGTCCTCCCGCGCGCGCGTCGCGTCCGCGTCGTCCACCACCGCGCGTTCGCGCGCGCCTCCGACGTTCGCGCGCGTCGTCGCGCGGCCCGCTTCGCGTCATCGCGTCGCCGCGCGTCGTCGACATCGAATCGAATCGAATCGATCGCGATCGTTCGTCCCGTCGTCGCGCGTCGAGGCGCGTCGTCGCGCCGCGCCGCGGTCGGCATCGATCGCGCGCGCGCTCGCTCGATCGCGCACCCGTCATCGCGCGCGTCGTCGTCGTCGCGCGCATCGTCGTCGCCGTCGAAATGTGCGGCGTCGACGACGCGCGTCGACGCGCGATATCCGATCGCGCGCGCGCGCGCGCGTCGTGAGCCACTCGTTTCTTGGAACCGGTGATGGGTCTCGGAATGCGTGAAGTACGGGAATTCGAGCGTTCGATCTTGGATTTATGCAACGGGCGAATCGTCGCGGGCGACGCGAACCGACTTATTTTAGGCGCGCGGAGGCGCGCGGTTGACTCGCGGGCGGCGCGCGGCAGAGCGCGGCCGGTGGCGCGCGACGTCGACGGGAGGGATCGAGCGCGCGCGTGAGATGGTCGGACGCGTCGCGGTGTTCGCGCGGGTGCGGCCGAGGGATGGACGTGGGCGCGAGGAGGACGACGGCGAGGGCGCGGAGGCGGGCGGGGAGGACGGCGACGGCGCGGGACGACGAGGGGCGTGGATCGAGGACGGACGCGTGGTGAGCGTGAAATCGACGACGTCGGTGAACGGCGTCACGCGGAGGTTCGCGGTGGACGGGGCGTTCGACGGGAGGGCGACGCAGCGGGAGGTGTACGCGGAGACGTGCGCGCCGGTGCTCGAGGCGGTGCGGAGCGGGTGTCGAGGATGCGTGCTCGCGTACGGACAGACGGGGTCGGGGAAGACGTATTCACTACTGAATGGGGGTGGCGATCGAGACGAACGCGAGGCGTCGACGAGCGAAGGTGGCAACGGGGGGCCGGGACTCGTGCCGAGAATCGCGGTGGATTGTTTCGCGCGAGCGGCGAGCGACGCGAGGCACGCGTACGAGGTGTCGTGCGCGATGGCGCAGATTTATAACGAACAGGTCGATGATTTGGTAGCGAAAAAATCGGGATTACGTGTCGTTCCCGCGAGCGATGGCTCGGGGTGGGAGATTGAGAACTTATCGTGGACGCCGTGTCGAAGCGCCGAGGACGTTCTCGAGTGTTTTCGTCGCGGGCGATCGCGATTGGTGTACGCCGAGACGCATATGAACAAGCAGAGCTCGAGATCCCACTGTGTGTTTCAGATGAAAATCGAACGCATCGAGCGACCGATCGAGGCGGATGTCGATCGCGACGAGGATGAGGATGAAGACGGAACCGCGCAGCTCGTCGCCGTGGAGAAGCGTCTCGGACTGCTCACCATCGTCGACTTGGCCGGAAGTGAGCGACAGAAGAAGACGCAGAACGTCGGCGCGCGATTCAAAGAGGCGTTGAACATCAACACCAGCCTGCTCGCTCTAGGGAACGTCGTAAGTGCGCTCGCGGCGGGGCACAGGCACATCCCGTATCGTGATTCCACGCTTACGAAAATCTTAGAGCCGAGCCTGAACGGCAAGAGTCGCACGGTTCTGCTCGTGTGCGTCAGCTCCGAGATCGAGCACGCGAACGAAAGCGCGAATTCGCTCGACTTTGCCACGCGTGCGATGCGAATCGTGACTTCACCCGAGGTTCGTTCGTCCTTAGTGGACATGGACCCTCGCAAACTGACGCAACAATTGCGCGGTCAATGCGACGACGAAGCGGTGGCGCGTCTGATGGATGAAGTCACTTCGCTTCGTCGCGCGCTCGCAAACGCGACGAAAAGTTCGGAGGATGACATTAACGCGATGAAAAAGTCGCGCGATTCGCTTCAACACGAGATTTGCAGCGCGAGATTGGCGTTGGAGTCTTCGAAGAGGGCGCTCGAGCAAGCGAAGAGCGAGTCGACGACAAAGACGCGCGAGTTGGATGCGATTGAAAATCAGCGTAGCGCGCTCGATTCGCGCGTACGCACGCTCGTGGTAAAGTTGAGCACGTCTTCGAATGAGCTGCAGAACGAGAGAGCAAAGTTCAAAGAGGAATCAGCGCGACTTGTGGCGGACGCGCGGAAATTGGACGCGCAATTGAGCGCCGAGCGCGCGTCAGCTTCGCACACGCTCAAGCGCATGGAACATCTCAATAAGCTCGCGAGCGAGCTGAAGGTATCCAACGATTCCAATATCGTTGAGAACGCCAAGCTTAAAGCCGAAAATGTGCGGCTTCGGTCGACTGTTGGATCGCAGCGGATGGACAACGCGAGATTGATGCGCAGACACGCGGCGCTCGAATCGAAGCACGCCCTCGTCGTCGCCGAACGCGCCGAGCTCGTGTGCGAGTGCGAGTCCCTATTCATCGAGAACAAATTCATGGTCGTAATACGTGACGCTCTGGCGGCGGTTTGCGACGCAAAAATATCCGAAATGACTCGACGATATGTCAAGGTGGATGCGATTCGCGCGAGACATTCCATGGCCCGACGAGCGGCCGCTCGTCGATCGACCGAGCGCACGGCGATATTGATGGCTTTAGAGCGATCGAACAAGGGCGTATTGAAGCACGTGCGCGACTTAGAGAACCACAGGAGCGCCAGTGACGAGAGATACGCTCGAGAACTCGCGGCAGCGCGCGCCGAAGGCGACGCGCATCGTCAGCGCGCCAAAGCCGCCGCGCGACTCCACGCTCTCTCCGCCGACCGTCAGCTCGAGCGAGGTTTAGTCTTAACCAAGCTCGCGCGCAATGGCAAGCGTTACGATCGACTTGTCCGCATCGATCCATTCACCGGTGCGCTTGAGGCCGCGCAGTTGCCTCGCCGGTTCAAGAAAATCGCGCCGCGGCGCGCCGCGAGCGACGGCGCCCCGACCGCCGTCGACCGATCGCCGTCCCTCGCCATGACGCGAGACGACCAGCGCGACGTGGTTTCAATTTCTTTACAGAATCGCACGTTTGATATCGAGGCCACGCACGGCGCCGACCTCGTGTGGGGTCTCGCCCTCGCTCGCCGGTTTGGCGTTCGCGACGGCTGAGCCGCCGCCTCAGCCGCCGCCTCATTCCCCACCGGTCCTCACCGTCGTGATCGATCGCGTGCGGCGTCGCGTCGCCCGAGTGTGGAACAAACATCGACTCCGCGCATGTCCGGCGGTCGCTCGCGGTCGCAGAAGCACCAAAACCGCGTGCCGTTCGTCGCCAAGCGGGACATCAAGCGCAACGAGGGCGACCGCGAGCGCGAGCTCGGCCTCCGTAACCTCGCCCTGCAGAACGTCTGCAAGCGATGTCAGCAAAAGATCGTCTGGCGCTTTCAAATGGGCAAGTATAAAGCGAAGAAACCGGGCACGCGCGGTCGGTGTAACAAGTGCGAGCAGAAGAGCGTGCGCATGGCGTACCGAAGCCTTTGCGACGCGTGCGGCAAGGCGCACGATTTGTGTCCGGGATGTCAGCACCCACCGAGCGAGGCGAACGCGAGTCGCGACGTGCCGGAAGCGTGCGCGTCGTCCGGCTCAGATTCCGACGCTGAATCGGAACCAGCGTCCGACGGCGAGGAATCTTAGTCGCCGCCAGGCGAACGCGTGAGTGTAACAAACATCTGTAGAGTAGTCTCCACTTTCCCGCGCGCATGAGACGCGAGAGCAGCCCGTTGCTCGTGGACGTCGTCGCGGACGATGATTTAGACGACGACGACCCGACGACGTCGTCTCTGGACGCGCGCGTCACCTTTACGCAGCTGTTATCGCTCGCGAAACGCGAGTGGGACACGTTACTGTTCGGGACACTCAGTCTGCTCGTTCGCCTGCCGTTCTCGGTGTCGATGCCGCATTTCACGAGCGTCGCGATCGGGGCGTCGATTGACGGCGATGAAGCGCGATTTCGCGCCAACGTCACGCGGTTCCTGGTCGTTGGCGTGGTGAACGGAGTTTTAGACTTTAGCAATGTGTTCCTCTTTGCGTTGGCGCAGAGTCGCGTGGCGAGGCGGTTGCGGAATCGAGCGTTCGCGGCGACGCTGAGGAAAAATATGGCGTATTTTGATGCGAGAACGTCGGGTAAAATAAATTCGACGGTGACGAACGATACGAGCGCGGTGAGCGCGAATTTGTCTTGGCTGTTACGCAGCTGCGTGGAAGCGGTCGTCAGGTGCGTCGGTGTCGGCGCATATCTTTTGTTTTGGGTGAACTTCGAGCTCGGTGCGTTGGCGCTCGTCGTGATACCGATAACAAGCGTGGTCAATTACTTCTATGGCAAGTTATTGAGCGCTAACGCAGAGTCAGTGCAAGAGACGTTGGCGAAATCGAACGGCGTGGCGCAAGAAACTATTTCAAACATCGTCACGGTGCGATCGTTCGCGAACGAACCGTTTGAACGCAGACGGTTCGGCGATGCCATAGATGAGTGGTACGAGCAGTCGTATCGCGCCGCGCAACTGTCAGGATGGTACTATTCGTTTATGTATTCGCTCGTGTCGGCGTGTTTCGTGCCGGCGGCAATTCTGTACGTAGGAGGTGGATTCGTCGTCGACGGCTCGATGCACGCCGAAAAGCTCGTTGCGACCATGCTTTATTCTGCGATTTTACAAGAGTATTTCGGGAATCTTTTGAGCTCTTTTACGAATTTGTTCGCCGCGCGAGGTGCAGCGGCGGAATTGTTCAAAGTTTTGGCCAAGAACGAGCGAGAAGACGACGACGCGGACAATGGCGCGACGCTACCCATCGACGACGTGAAGGGAGCAATATCGTTTTCAAACGTCTCCTTCTCGTATCCGACTCGACCGGATATTCCCGCGCTCTCGGGCGTGAGCTTCGATGTGTCGCCCGGCGAGATCATCGGCATCGTTGGTCGGAGTGGTTGCGGCAAGTCTACAGTGTTCGCACTGCTACAGCGTTTCTACACCGAATTTAGCGGCGACATCACACTCGACGGAGCGCGCATCGAGACGCTCTCGCCGAACTGGCTCCGGCGTCACTGCTTCGCGCTCGTTGGCCAAGAGCCAGTACTTTTCAACGGCACAATTCTTTCTAACATTGCGTACGCTCGTTTGGGCGCCGGAATCGATCGGGAGCGTGCGATTGAGTGCGCTAAGACTGCGCTGATCCACGACGTCATCGAAGACGAACTCGGCGGCTACGATACACACGTCGGAGAGCGGGGTTGTCAATTGTCAGGCGGCCAAAAGCAGCGCGTCGCAATTGCTAGAGCGTTGTACTCGTCTCCGCGGGTGTTATTATTGGACGAACCCACGAGCGCTCTTGATTTAGAAGCCGAATCCATCGTTACCGCGGCTTTGCGAAAAGCCGCTCGCGGACGAACAACGATCGTCATATCACACACGCCCGTCGACTCGTTCGTCGACAGAACTTTAGAACTCTCCCCTAGAACATAGCGCATCAATCAAAATAGAATCTAGGATGGTTTACGATCCATCAAGCCCCCACCCCACGCATCAGGAGACCAATCTGCGAGATTATCCGGCGGTACAAGAGTTCCCGCGCCTCCACCAATCAAACATCTCACCGCTTCGCTCTTCGTCACAGCGTAATGAAAGCGCGCGCTAAACCAATCCGCGAGGTGAGACTTCATCGTGTGTTTCGTCTCATCACAGGGTGCAGCGGCGTCTAACAAACGTTCTGTCGCTGCTTCCCACGTTAAACGATGGATTTCATCATCCGTCATCGGTTTTGGCGTCGACGTTGTGACTTCTCTAATGCACTTTGCAAACTCATCCATATTGGCATACGTGCGACAATTTGGAAACGTGGCAAAGAACGCGTTGCTCGGATGTTCTGCGCACACGACGAATTTGCCCATCGCCAACGCCTCCGCGGACGTCGTCGCGACGACGTCAGACAGTGATGGATTAATGAATACCTTGTAATCGAGAATTTTCTCATTCGCGTGATCCAGACGACCGAGCAAGCTCAGCGGCAGAGCCTTCTCAGCTACAGCTGCTTTCACGTCGGCAAAATCATCACCATCACCGTATACGTCCATTTCCAAGCGTTCTTTTGCACTTTTAGCGTACTTTTCGTTGAAATCGCCCACCACGTGCATCAACTCTGAGTATCCTTTCGCCCAAACGCACTTTCCGATGAAATACGCCCCGCGACTAAACGCCCCGCTGCCTTCCTTCTTGATTCGTTTCGCCTTCTCTCTACCAGCATCGATGAATCCATTTGACACACCGTGCACGTTTTGCGTGATCGACCGCGCAAACTCTTGTACCGCGTCCGACAATTTGATGACCTTGTGTGTGTGGCATCGCGCCGTCAAATGATTAATCCAACGCAGTATCTGCTCCTTACGTTCACCATCCTCCTCTCGTCGCGCGTATTCCAAGTAATTTGTGTGAATGATTCCAACCACATGCTGAAACCGCGACGTCCACCGCGCTCCGGGGTGATACCAGCACAAATGCTCCGGCTCCTCGAGTATCGCCACGTCTCTGCTCGCCTTCGGCACGCGCAACGTGATATCCCCCACGGGCACGATGCTTCCCTTGTCCGTCGCGTACCTTCCCGGATACCACGCGATCAAAATTTTTGGCGCGAATCCCACGCGTTTTTTGGTCCAGTCCATGATGTACGCCTCTTGTTCGCTCGGCGTCTTGAACTCGACGCGCTTTGGGTAGACGATCCTCTGATCCTTTCTCGCCAACCACGGTACTAAGAGCGTCACCTCGCGCGTGGTGTCTCCGTTCGCCAGATACACCGCTCGGAGCAACGGATTAACGCTCGTCCCCGTCATCCACGGCAGCGCGGCGGTGGTGACGATGACGAATTTACGTCCGGGCGCGCGCAGGTCCTTGGGGTTCGTTCGCGAGCGTTTCTTCGCTCGACGCTCGTTGAGATCGCCGAGCGAACCGCGGCTGAACATGCGCTTGAGGACCATTTTTATGCGCGTTCGTATTCCGCGCGCGCGCGCGCGATCGGGTCGCGCGCGGTAGAATGACGACCGACCGCTCCAACTGTCTTTCGAAACGCGAGTCGGCGAGTCAGACGCGGACGCGAGCGGGACGCCAGCGAGTGGTTTACAGTGTAAGCGGTTACAAAGCGATTACATCGTCGAGCTAAGGTGAGTTGTCATACTCGCGGGCTAGTGCGATGGAGCGATCACGGGGGGAGCTGCTGCCAGGCGTGGGTGAGCCACTTGGTGACCTCGTTCGCCAACGCCTGCTCGCGAATCGATTTTTGTCGCGCGCGGTCTGGGTGAAACTTTAACATCGCCTGGCGGTAGCTCTTTTGGAGCAAACGCTTGGTTGATCGACCGTGTTGGTCGATGCTCACGCCGCAGCGGTAGAGGAACAGACGGAGGTCCGCGTGCATGGCCCAGATGGAGACTTGATGGACGGCTGCACGTTTGGCGTGATCCTCCTCTTCGCTCGCCTTCTTTGCTCTTTGTTTCGCTTCGACCGCCGCACGCTCTTCATCGCGCTTACGCTTCTTCTCGTTGAAGGCGGCTTGACCGGTGTCGCGCTTTTTCGTGAGCGCGTTGACGTAATCCTCTCGTTCGACGAGTGTCGAGACGTCGATACCCACATCCGTCGCGCACCTTCGCAGGTCCTTGATAGACATTTTCGTGGGATCAACACTGAGCAAAGTGTCCCATGCCTCGCACTCCGCATCAAAACGACTTTTCGTCGCCGCACTCGCGGTCGGTTCCTCAGGTTTTTGTCTCTGCTTCGACATCGGCGACGCCGCCGGCGACGCTGAGGCGTCGGCGCCTGTTCGCAATCCCTCGCACCGTTCCACTGTGCGGTGAAACAGTTTCAACGCATGTTGATACGAACTACGCGCTGCGGCGGCGGCGAATTGACTTTGCTGGTACTTCCCCGCGACCATTTGCAAGTTATCTTTGTGCCATTGGCGGAGCGCGTAATCTGCTCCTCCGCGCATCGTGCGTTGGAAATCGAGCTGGCACTGCGCGAGTGTTTGTCGCATCGCCACCTCCGTGTTCAGCGCGGAGACGAGTTGTCTATGCGCTTGTTTCAGCGCAGTTCTCGCGTTTTGCAACTCCGTAGGATCGTCGGGTAATCCCTCCGGTGGACACGGCGGTATTCGCGCCGCCTCCGCTTGTTGGCGAGCCTCCTCGCGTCCCTGTTGCCCCCCCCACATGGACGGCTCTTCGCGGCGAGGCGGTTCGGCGTAGTCGTGCGGACACGTCTCCGCTTCGCGCGGAGGAAGGTTCGGCTTACCGTACCCTCGGGCTCGAGCCCAATTGATCGGGCAGTCCTTGTTCGATCGCGACTGTCTCGCCGCCTGCGAAGACGACGCCGTCGCCGGGCTCCCCTCTTCGCGTCGCCGCTTAGCGTGCGTCCAATCGTCATTCTCTACCTCGATGACATCGTCTTCTACCTCGTCGCCGTCTTCGTCGTCGACGTTCTCGTCCTTTGCGCTCGCCTCGGGCGCGCTCGCCTTTCTCGCGTTCCTCGCGCTTCGCCTCGTTCCCTCGCTCGTCGTCGTCGTCGTCGTCGACGACGGCGACGTCTTCCCGTGCACGCCACTCTCACGTCGCGTCTTTCTCGTCGCCGCCGCCGCCGCCTCCTCCGCTCGTTCGTTCGCCCCGTCTTCTCGCCGCCGTCTCGGCGTCCCGCTCGCGTCCTCCTCGCTCGCGATATCGATCACCTCCGCCGCTCCGCGTCCTCCTCCCGCCCCTTTCGCGCCGTCGTCCTCGCCTCCGCCGTCCCCGACGTCCAACACGTACCCGAACCTCGTCCCTCGCGCCTTGCTCCACGCGAAAAACAGCACCTCGCCTCGCTTCAGAAACGCCTTCGCCCGCGGCTTCAGCATCCGCAGCGCGCCGAATTTATCCTGCACGAACACCTCGCTCGCCGCCGTCCTGAGCTCGATCGCGCACTCCGGCGTCGTCACCAGCGCGACGGTCACGATGTGTCTCGGCAGCGTCGGGTCCGCGAATCCCAGCGCGCGCGCGTCGTTCAGTAATTCTTTCGGCGTCCCGAGAGGGTCGATGTCGATCCTCTTCGCCCCGCGCGGCGCCTGCACCGGTCGCAGGCTCGCGCGCGTCGCATCGCTCGTCGCGCGCATCGCGCGCTATCGCGCCATCGCGTCGCGCCGCGCGCGCGTCGAGGTGTGCGGCGCGCCGGCGCGGAAAAGCGCCGCATTGCGGGACGCGCGTCGCATCGAATTCGTCGTCGATGATGTCTTCGGCGCGCGCGCCTCGCGCGGGCGCGCGCGC
>TARA_B110000008_G_scaffold277235_1_pt1 | contig 13557 bp, 11 predicted proteins | sample TARA_B110000008 | Tara Oceans TARA_B110000008 (sample SAMEA4396496) | marine metagenome | biome: Westerlies Biome; feature: [DCM] deep chlorophyll maximum layer (ENVO:01000326); material: water (ENVO:00002006), including particulate matter (ENVO:01000060) such as... | depth 40 m
AGCCATCGTTTATTTACGATTCGGAGAATATTTAAGGGCTTAATATTCATATAATTCATCTACGAAAGTCTTATCTTTTGCACCATTATAAAGCTCGTAAGAATTTCTAATGGCTTTGTGAAAATTTTCTTCTTTTTTTAGATTATCAAAAAGTTCTTAAAAACCGCTGTTAACATGATTTTGGAATTTTTCGTTCTATTATTAGTTATTTGTTCAACTCTTCTAATAGTGGCATGGCTTGTCTGGAAAGGTAACGGTGAAGGTTTCGTTGACCGACTAATCATTGACGAATTCAAAGCGTTTTATGATTACATCGGACTGCTCTCCATAAGGTGGCTAGGCGTAGTACTTGTAACCTTCATTTTATACTTGGGGAGTTTTAATGACGGACGTTGCGGCGGAGGTGAAGGTAGTGGCTGTGGTGGTGGCGAATAATTAGCTCCAAAAGGATACTGCGAGGAATCCAATGCGCCCGGGATGCCGCTGATTACGCCCGTTGGGATGCCCGTGACACTGGTGGCACCATTAATGTGTTTGATAAGCATGGGCAGCTTTACCGGAAAATCTGCATCAAAGCTGATGCCTTGGCCAATTCGGCATTTGTTCTGCCATCCGTTTTTTAGGGTGCTTTTAGGGTTACCACCCCCACCCTTTAAAACCAACAAGGAGCTACGATTTCTCGTAACTCCTTGATTTAAAGCTGGTGGGCAGGGCTGGATTCGAACCAGCGTACACTTACGTGAGCAGATTTACAGTCTGCCGCCTTTAACCACTCGGCCACCTACCCCAGTAAGTTTTTCGTGGGTCACCCTGCCTTGCAGCATCGCGACGGCGGGGAAATATTAGGCCGAAGAGATTCACGCAAGGAGAAAGTGAGATTTTCACAGGCTAGATGAACAATTTCCTCTTGAAAACGGACAAAAACTCTCAAAAAACCAAGCTAGGTTGATATTTTAGTTTGGTTATTTTTTTACCTTTTTCGGTGACAGAAAATCGTGGCTCTCAGCCACCATGAAGCAAGTCACCTTAGCTTAAGGTGAAGCAAATAATTTAAAAGATCGAAAGACTTTGTGAAAAATTTCACAAAGTCGCTTTACGGACAGCAAGTCCGCTTGCATAGTCGCCCAGCGCGGAGCTATCTTATGGCTTCGTCTTCACACCCGTAAACGCGCGATAACACGATGAGCGAAGATGCCCCGGCAAATACCGTAACGGCTGAAAAAGAGCTTCCCAAGGACCAGGCTGCTGCGGCAGGCATGGTCAACGTCCAGATCGATGGCGAGTGGCTTCAAGTCCCCAAAGGGACTCGGATGATCGAAGCTGCCAAGTTGGTAGGAAAAGAGGTTCCTCACTATTGTTATCACCCGAAGCTTTCTTCTCCAGGCAACTGCCGCATGTGCTTAGTACAAATGGGCATGCCACCACGTCCAGCACCGGGACAGGCCCCTGTTTACGGAGACGATGGTTATCAAGAAATTGGTTGGATGCCACGCCCTGTGATTGCTTGCGCCAATACGGTTGCCGAAAATATGGGAATTCGCACCAGCGGTGATTTAGTTGAAAAGACGCGCCAAGGCGTCATGGAGTTCCTCCTGATCAATCACCCGCTCGATTGCCCGATCTGCGATCAAGCCGGCGAGTGCAAGCTTCAGGAATTTTCGGTTGAACATGGTCGTGGAGAATCACGCTTTAAGGAAACCAAGATCAAGAAGCCCAAAAATGTCGATATCGGCAAAAATATTCGCCTCGACGACGAACGTTGCGTGATGTGCAGCCGCTGCATTCGGTTTATGGATGAGGTCGCAGAGGAACCCGTTTTAGGATTTTCTCAGCGAGGAACCCACACCTCGGTCACTGTTCATCCAGGTTATCGGCTCGATAATAACTATTCGCTCAATACGGCTGACATTTGTCCAGTTGGGGCTCTCACTTCGAATGATTTCCGATTCCAGATGCGCGTTTGGTTTCTTAAAGAAACAAAAAGCATCGATGTGAATTGTGGAACTGGAGCGAATACCGTGATTTGGACCCGGGGCAACGAAGTTTTCCGAGTGACTCCTCGCCAAAACGACGACGTCAACTCATCTTGGATGCCAGACAGCCACAGACTTTCATTCAATAATCTCCAGACGGATGATCGCCTTAGCGGGCCTCTCATCAAGAAAGATGGGAAGCATCTTCAATCTTCCTGGATGGAGTCAACAGCCAATGCTGCTAAGGGACTCGGAATGAGGCAGTCAGATGAGGTTGCGATAATTGCTTCGGGCCGCCTCAGCAATGAGGAACTCTATCTCACCAAGAAAATCGCAATAGCTCTTGGAACGGAACTTATTGCGACAGTGCCCCGTGTTGGAGAATCTGACGGTAAGCTCATTTCAGCCGATCGTAACCCCAACACTACCGGAGCTTCATTGATTTGGGATACTTCAGAGCCATCTGAGAAACTCGATGCGATTCGCGAGGGCGTCTCCTCTGGGAGAATTAAAGCCTTAATCGTCCTTTCGGAAGATCTCCTTGAAGAGGCTGGATTTGACTCAACAGACCTTGAAAAGCTTGACCATTTGGTTGTTTCCCACACCCACGCCAATCCAACTGCCTCTCATGCGAACGTCGTTTTTTCGGGTGCTGGATTCGCGGAGAAACGAGCAACCTACGTCAATGTCACCGGACGACTGCAGCGGGCCAACCAAGCAGTCATTGCTCCAGGCGATTCCCGTGACGACTGGGAAACCCTCGCTGCTCTTCTGTCGCAACTTGATGAAAACTATAGTCCACCGGCCTCAATGGATGCTGTTCTGAATCAGATTTCCTCCGAAGTTGACAAATTCAAGGGGCAGACCTTCGGGTCGATTGGGGACCTTGGAATTCAGATTACTGAGACTGGGGTTTCGATCCCCCTTCTCGAGCAAGAAAAAGCTCGGGTAGAATCAGGCCAAATCGTCGGATAATCAGAACCACACCAGATTCTATCTTTCATGGACACCACTCTCCTCATCGCAGCTGCTATCAAGATTGCCGTTTTTATCGGCATCACGATGAGTTTTGTCAGTATCTGCGTGATCTTTGAGCGCCGATTTTCGGCGATCATTCAGGATCGAGTCGGCCCCAACCGGACAATGATCCCGCTCTCGATTCTTGGATTCAAAAAAGATCTCGCCCTACCGATTGGTGGTCTCACTCAGCCAGTGGCTGACGGATTGAAATTTATTCTCAAGGAAGATTTTACCCCCTCTTACGTTCGGAAATTTTTCTTTTGGCTAGCTCCCGTTTTAGTCGTCGTCCCTGCCCTCCTCACGATGGCAGTCATTCCTTTTGGGAGCCCGATGGAAATTGCTGGAAACGTTATCCCAATGGCTGTGGCCGATCTTAATGTGGGGCCGCTTTATATTTTTGCGATTGCTTCACTCTCCGTCTACGGCATCACCTTGGCTGGGTGGGCCTCCAACTCTAAGTATCCTTTCTTTGGTGGAGTTCGCGCTTGCGCTCAAATGATTTCATACGAAATCGCCCTTGGACTCTCAATTGTTCCAGTTCTTATGTTTTTCGGAGGCTTGAACCTAGGCCATATTGTCGAGGACCAAGTCACTAACGGATGGTTGCTTCTCCCTCTGTGGAATGAGGGTGGCTTTATCATTGGTGCAGGGTATTGGGAAGATCCGCAGGCATCAATCCAGCGACTCCTTCTTCTCATCCCAATCTTCATTTCATTCATTATCTTTACCACTTCGATCTTCGCAGAAACGAATCGTATGCCTTTTGATCTTCCTGAATGTGAAACCGAGCTCGTCGGCGGTTATCACACCGAGTATTCCTCGATGAAGTTCGCTCTTTTCTTTATGGGTGAGTATGCCGCGATGGTGGTTGGTTCGGCACTAATCGTGACTCTCTTTCTCGGCGGATGGTCAATTGGTTTTGGTATCGACAACCTCCTTCCAGCCGGGGCTTGGTGGGTCAGCCTCCTACACATTGGTGTTTTTCTGGGCAAAGTGACCTTCTTTATCTTGTTTTTCATATTGGTCCGTTGGACCGTTCCTCGCTTCCGCTATGATCAATTAATGAATCTGGGTTGGATCGTTTTCTTTGAGGCCGCACTTATTAACGTCTTCCTAGCAGCACTCGTAATCGCCTACCCAAGTATCGGGCTCATGGGTCTTACAATCGGATTTGCTTTGTTAATTACCGCAACCATCCTTCTCATCAAGATAGCCAAGGGCTCCTTAGAGAAGCCCTCCGCAACCGCAGTTTAAAACCCCAACTCATTTTCAACCTATTTTAATCTAGCCATGGCAATCATCAAAGTTGAACGCCCCAAGCTTTCCTTCGGAGAGAAAATCTACTTCGGCGCCGCCTTCAAAGGGATGATTATCACCCTTGGACACGCTTTCCGGTCCTTGCTCGGAAAGACCACGGGAGCTGAGGAGCTAAACTCCTCCGGTGTCGGAGTGACAATGCAATATCCCGAGAAAAAATGGGATGACCAACTGCCCGAATATTACCGTGGTGCGCCTGCCCTTGTCACCGACGAACGGGACCGGGAACGTTGCGTCTCGTGCCAGCTGTGTGAATTCATCTGCCCACCCAAAGCGATCAAAATCACCCCCGGTGAGATTCCATCGGATAACGAGTGGGCCAAGGTCGAGAAACGCCCCCTAGAGTTTGACATCGACATGATCCGCTGCATTTACTGCGGCATGTGCGAGGAAGTTTGTCCAGAGCAAGCCATTTATCTCCGCCCCGACTATGTCATTACAGGCACAAACCGTAATGAAATGGTCCACGACAAAGAGCGACTCTACGAAATTGGAGGAAAGCGCGTTGGACTCGTTAACAAGTGGAACGACTTAAAGTAGGATATGGAAAACCTTGTATTCTATCTTTTTGCTTTTATGGCGGTCGCCGGAGGGGTGCTTTTAGTGGCTCTACGTAATCCGGTTTCAAGCGCGCTCGCCATGGTGCTTTCCTTTGTTGGACTGGCCGGTTTATTCATTGGCCTGAATGCCTACTTTGTTGGAATCGTTCAAATCTTAGTCTATGCGGGCGCAATCATGGTCCTCTTCATATTCATTATAATGCTGCTCGACCTAAACGACGAGAAGCCCGTCAAATTTAAATCTTCCTCGGTCGTTGCGGGTCTTATTATCCCTCTCCTCTTAGTGGTTCAAATTCTTGGAGTAATCCAAACGGGGTCCGAAGGCAACAAGGTTGAATTTGAGGAAATTACCAATGATTCGATGCGAAATTCGGCCGAGCAGTTTGCTCAACTCGATAAAGATGAGGTTGAATTGCCGCGCGCAAAACAGTCAGCAATCTACAAGAGTTTGACTCATGAAAAGAGCCCTAAACTTCCAGACACCAACCTTATCGGACACACTATCTTTAAGAGCTACAACTACCCTCTACAGGTGGTAGGAGCCCTCCTCCTTGTGGCAACAATTGGTGTCGTAATCCTTTCAAAAAGGTCGAACAAGCAAGCTCCCGCTGATTCCTAACGATATTCCTTCATGGCTTCACTTAACGACTATCTCTTTGTTTCCGGTCTGCTCTTCGCGATCGGCCTCGCTGGTGTCATCGTCCGCAAAAACATCATTGTGATTTTCATGTGCCTCGAACTGATGCTTGCCTCGGCCAGCCTTACTCTCGTGGCTTTTTCAAGATTCCACTTATTGAACGGGCTGCCGGATTATAACGGACAGGTTTTCGTCTTCTTCATCATTACTGTTGCCGCCGCCGAGGTCGCTGTTGGGCTTGCGATTATCGTCGCTCTCTACCGCGCTCGCCAAACCATTAACGTCGAGGAACTCACCTCAATGCGCGGCTAACCCCACGAACTTCGAATTCTCATGGAATCACTTCCCTGGCTTATCCTCGGTCTACCGCTTCTGACAGCTGCGGCTATTCATCTTGGGCTTAAAAAGAAGCAATCTCTATCAGCTCTCGTTTCTACCTGCTCAGCAGCGGTGACTCTCGTGCTCACCTTAGTGATTATTTCGAAAGGAAGTGATCTTGCCGGGTCCTTCACTTGGGCTTCCATTCCCGGCTTCGATGGAATTGAAGTCGGTTATGAACTAAATCGACTGTCCCGAGGTATGATGCTCGTAGTCGCCGGGGTTGGCTTCCTTGTCCACGTGTTTTCCCTCGCCTACATGAAGGACGATTCAGCACTCGCCCGTTACTTTTGCGGACTTTCGCTCTTCATGTTCTCGATGACAGGGATCGTCCTTGCCACCAACTTCATAATGATGTTCATGTTTTGGGAATTGGTGGGCCTGAGTTCCTATCTTCTCATTGGGCATTGGTATCAAAAAGACTCCGCAGCCGATGCATCAAAGAAGGCCTTCCTCACAAATCGGATTGGTGATTTTGGGTTCATGATCGGCATCCTTATCCTCTGGGGTATAACAGGGAGCTTCACCTTCAATGGAATAAGCGAGTTCTTCGCTGAAGGTGGCCACCCTAAAACTGTTGTGCCCTCCATGACAATGTTCTCAGCTGCCATCCTTTTAATCTTCATGGGGGCCATGGGGAAATCGGCACAAGCTCCTCTTCACGTGTGGCTCCCAGACGCGATGGAAGGCCCTACTCCAGTTTCTGCTCTTATTCATGCCGCAACGATGGTTGCAGCAGGCGTTTTCATGATGGTCCGATTCTTTAGTGCGGTTGGAATGGGGACTCTCGACTCCATTTGGGGACCTGATGTTATCGCTTGGATTGGTGCGATCACCTCTCTACTCGCAGCCCTAATGGCTACCCAACAGGATGACATCAAAAAAATCCTCGCCTATTCTACTCTTTCCCAGCTCGGTTACATGGTCATGGCCGTAGGGCTTCTGGACCCAGAGGCGGGAATGTTCCACCTATTCACACACGCCTGGTTTAAGGCCCTTCTCTTTCTCGGCTCAGGCGCCGTCATCTTCGCCTGCCATCATGAGCAAAACATTTGGAAGATGGGTGGTTTAAAGAAGACTATGCCTGTTACTTTTCTCACTTTTGGCATTGGAACAATTGCTCTTTGTGGAGTCCCAGGAACTGCCGGCTTCTTCTCTAAAGAGCACATTCTTGAGTCTGCCGCCCACAGCGGACAATGGTTTCTCTTTGGGATCGCCGCACTCGTAGCATGCCTTACGACTTTCTACATGTTTCGCCTCTTCTTCGTGGCTTTTCTTGGAAAGCCTCGGAGTGAAAATGCTGATCATGCAAAGGAGGTCGGCCCCCTCATGTCTGCTCCATTGATTGTCCTAGCACTCATGGCTATTTTTTCCGGCTATCAGTTTCTTGGGGGTGAAATTTCGCCACTTTACAAACCTTTCGAGTTTCACCCCGATGCTCCAGCGTTTATCGCTTCAATATCGGCAGTCGTGATCGGGCTCTTCCTCGCTTGGAAGCTCTACGGGAGCACTGAAAGTGACCCGCTTGAAAACAGGGGTATTTTTAAACACTTCCGCAATAAGTTTTATATCGACGAAGCATACGCTAAACTCGTTGGCTACGGTCAGGATACTCTCGCCGCCTTCATCCACTTCTTTGACGAACTGATCATTAATGGCTTCATTGTCGATGGATTTTCACGAGCCGCTGGTGGCTTTGGTCGAATCTTCGGACGCCTTCAATCCGGTAACCTTCAGGGCTACGCCGTCCTCTTCGGCATTGGCGTTCTTTTAGTCATTTATCTAACGGTCTTTGTTTCATGAGCATCATCCTCATTCTCATCCCACTCCTCGCCGCCTTTGCTATTCTAGCCGGGCTCGGTAAAGCGAAGTCGATTGCAACGATCGCTGCCACTGCAAACTTGGCGCTAGGGCTCGGAACCGTTTTTTGTTGGAGATCCTCAATCTGGGATCTCTCTTGGGAAGTTCTCTCGAAACCAAACATCCATCTCTCTCTTGGCTTCTACGATGGAATGAGCCTAGTAATGGTTATCTTGAGCGTGCTGGTTCTTTTCACAGCAGTCATGTCTGGTAAGTGCCCTGAGGGTCGCGAGAAGCTATGGTTCTCATCTATTCTTTTCATCGGAGCGGGTGGATTGGGCGCTTTTCTATCCACTGACCTATTTTTCTTCTATGCCTTTCACGAGCTGGCGCTTATCCCAACATTTTTGATGATAGGAATTCTGGGATCTGGCGACCGAAAAAATGCGGCTTGGAAGATCACGATCTATCTCGCTTTAGGCTCTATCATTCTCTTGGCGGGCCTAATTTGGCTTGTTTCAGCAAGTGGTTCAGAAACTTGGCTTTTCGACGATCTTCTCTCCTCCTCAATCTCACCAGATGCCCAATCAGGAATCGCGGCCCTTCTCATCGTTGGCTTTGGAGTTCTAATCTCTCTTTTTCCGTTTCATTCTTGGGCGGCTCCCGCATATGCCTCAGCACCAGCTCCAGTTGCGATGCTCCACGCCGGCGTTCTTAAAAAATTCGGGCTTTACGGCCTGATAAGACTCTACCCAATGGTTTCAACTGGGATGCAAGATTGGCTCGTTTGGCTCATCGTTCTTCTTCTCTTTAATATTCTCTGGGTGGGATTCGTAACAATCAACCAAAAGCGTCTTGATATGATCCTTGGAAATTCCTCAGTGATGCACATGGGGTATATTTTTTTAGCATTCGCGGCTCTGATCGAAGCCGGAAGCTTTGAAGCCAATCCACTGGCCAAGCCTGCCGCAGTAATTTTGATGTTTGCTCACGGGATCAGCATCGCACTCCTCTTTATGCTCACCGACACGATCCGCAGGAAGACTGGGACGGTTGAACTCGCTGAACTGGGAGGGCTCGCTAAAGCCGCACCACGCCTCGCATTCCTTTTCGGGCTTGCCGGAATGGCATCGATCGGACTTCCGGGCTTGGCAAACTTTTCCGGCGAAGTCCTCGTATTCCTCTCGGGTTTCAAAAACTACGACGGCGAGTGTCTTGGCTATGTCCAGACCGCGACCATTTTAGCTCTTTGGGGTGTTGTTATAAGCGCCGTTTACATGCTGAGAGCTTATCGCCAGACCTTCCAAGGAACACCGGTAAACCATACCAGTTCTGAACACGTTAAAGACTTTGGGCCCTTTTGCCAAATACCGGCAGGGGTCCTTGCCATATCACTCCTTATCGTCGGACTTTACCCAAACTCACTTCTCCAGTTCCTCGATGAACCCGAAGCTGTCACTTCCGAAACCGAACAAGCTTCCAAATAAATTTTCAAAGCTCGCCTCCAATGCCTTCCTACTTGCTAGAAATAATCGTCCTTGTCGGCGGATTGGTCCTGCTTCTAATAGAAGCCTTCACTTCCCCGAAAAGGAAATCGTCGATCGCGATTGGCGCGATCTCAATCCTCTTTTTTTCCTTAATCCTTCTGTTTTTTGCAGACAAGGGGTTTGGTGATGAAAATGTCGAACTGACACGATTCTACGCGTTTGATCCATTAGCGAGGTTCTTCAAGCTTTTCACGATTATCGCAACGATTCTAGCTCTACTCCTTGCACTCGATCACCGTAAAGTTCTTTCAAAGTTCACCGCTAACCCAGGCTCTGAAGACGGGACTGGCGAATACTATTGCCTCTTTCTTTTTGCCTGTGCCGGAATGATGTGGATGGCATCTGCAAAAGATCTTGTCTCACTTTTTGTCTCACTCGAGCTGACGACAATTACATCTTATATCTTAGTTGGCTACATGCGAAGAAACGTTGGCTCACTCGAAGCCGGTGTAAAATTCCTGATCCTTGGCGCTCTTTCAACAGGGTTTTTGGTTTATGGTATTGCATGGATCTATGGTGCGACGGGGACTACAGATCTCGCTTTGATTAGCGAGCTCATTACCGAGCAAAATTCCACCTACCTACTTTTCGGCCTCGCCCTTATCCTCATTTCTCTGGCATTCAAAGTTGGCGCGGTTCCAATGCATCTCTGGGTCCCAGACGTTTACCAAGGCGCTCCAACCCCAACCACCGCTTTTCTTTCTGTTGCCTCTAAGGCCTCAGGTTTTGCAATAGCTATTCGCGTTACCGAGCCCTTCCTAAACAGCGGGAGTGATCTTGCAGGCAAGACCACCTTTATCTTAACTATTCTTGCTGGAGCTACCATTCTCTTCGGTAACCTCGCAGCGATTCCACAGAAAAACTTCAAGCGCCTCCTCGCTTATTCCTCAATTGCAAATGCAGGCTTCATCTTGCTTCCAATCGCAGCGTGGCAAACTGCTACTGATGAGCTCACATCAAAACAAGTCATCGCTTTTTATCTCACGATATATCTCATCATGACTTTCGCAGCATTCTTCATCCTAGCAGTAATCCATCGAAATACGGGTTCGGATCAGATTTCGGCTTTTGAAGGTTTGGGTAAAAGACACCCGCTTCTCGCGTTCATGACTGCGGTAATCATCGGGGCCCTCGCCGGACTTCCCCTCACAGCAGGCTTCTGGGGGAAATTCCTCGCTTTTAAAGCGGCAGTTGATGCTGAACTTTGGTTTACAGTATCACTTGGATTTATTGGAGTTGCGGCAGGATTTTACTACTATTTTCAAATCATTCGCGCGATGTATTGGCGGAACTCACTAGAATCCGACCCAATCGAAATCAGACCAATTGCATTTCGCTCAATTGCCGGACTAACTACTTTGGTGGTCGTCTTAGGATTCTGGCCCCAACCAATCTACTGGCTTCTTCAAAACATCAGCTGAAACCCTGCTCCTAGGTCCCAAATAAGCCCCAACTGTTTCCAGTCGGGGCTCATCTTTAAGAATCGATCTTATCGTTAACTTAAGCTGGTAATTCCGAGACGGGAAGATTCGTTACCTCATCACGGTAAGATTCAGCAAGAGGAGTGCTAAGATACCGCTCAGTAGAAGAGCACCCAATTGTTACGATGCGTTTCCCGTTGAAGCTGTCTCTCGCAGCGATTTTCAGTGCCGAGGCAACATTAGCTCCGGTAGAAATCCCCGCCGGAAGACCTTCAAGCTGAGCCAGCTTCTGCGCCATCTCAAAAGCCTCTTCATTGGTTACAGTGACAGCCTCATCTATGATTGAAGTATTCAAATTCCCAGGAATAAACCCGGCTCCAATCCCCTGAATCTTGTGAGGTCCAGGAGCTCCGCCACCAATCACTGGGCTATTCTCTGGCTCAACCGCAATAACCTTAAAATCAGGATTACGATCTTTAATCACTTCCCCAACCCCCGAGATAGTTCCCCCCGTGCCAACGCCGGCAACAATTGCGTCAATATCACCATTGGTGTCCCGCCAAATTTCCTCAGCAGTTGTCTCTCTATGGATTTGCGGATTAGCAGGATTATCAAACTGACTGGGACCGAAGCTATTTTCAGTTTCGGCGAGTATCTGCTTGGCCTTAGCAATTGCCCCACCCATCCCACGCGGCCCCGGAGTAAGAACAATCTTCGCTCCGAGGCTTCGGAGAAGAATTCGGCGCTCGATCGACATCGTTTCTGGCATCGTCAAAATGCATTCATAACCTTTAGCACGAGCAACGAAAGCAAGGGCGATCCCTGTGTTTCCAGAAGTCGCTTCGATAATTGTTCCGCCTGGTTTAAGAACACCGTCTTTTTCGGCAGCCTCAATCATCGCTTTTCCAATGCGATCTTTGACGCTAAAGAGAGGATTGAAAAATTCTGCTTTAACGAAAACTTCGCAATCAAGTCCCTCGGTGACAGAATTTAATTTAATTAGTGGAGTGTTGCCGACGGTATCGACAATATTTTCAGCAATGCTCATTTTTTTTCTTATTTATATTTGATAGTCAATTTGTCCAGAATCTTGGTGAAGTCCACATTCATATTTGGTTCCACCAAAGCGGGTATCCTCAGCAGTCTCCCCGACATTTGGTTTCCGAGTAGAATGCCAATCACCCATCGTTAGAAATCCTTCTTTCTCAAGGGGGTGCCGGGGAAGATCGTGTTCATGGTAATACGCTTCCAACTGGGCATCCGCCCAATCTAGGATCGGATAAACTTTCATGGTTGCTTTTTGCTTTTCGGCAAAAGCACGATCAATCCTTGTCGACGATTGGCTACGGCGGAGGCCACTCACCCAAACGTCCCCACCAATCTCGGAGAGCGCACGGTTCATAGGTTCAACCTTGTTTAACAAAGCATACTTTTTGTTCCCTTCTGCACTCTGCTCCCAGAGCTTACCATAAAGAGCTTCTTGACGAGCAGCTGAAATAGCAGGGTTGAAAACGCGAATATCTAATTCCCAGTCTTCGATGAATGCTTGAGAAAACTGGTAGGTCTCAGGAAAACAATATCCGGTGTCGACAAAGATAATTGGAATATCCGGTGCGTGCTTCCTAATCAGATGCAGCATTGCCGAGGCCTGAAGCCCAAAACTGGAACTTGCGACTAATCGCGAGCCATAAATCTCTCTCAATTGGAGGATTCGTTCGTGCGCTTTCAAGGGGCCTAAAAGTGCCGATAACTCCTCTGGAGTAGGATCGGCATTTATGGATTTTCCCGCGGGTGAATGACTGCTCTTCATACCGTCTCGTGCTCCTTATGAACCTCGCTCCCGTGAGTAACCTCGTGGATTATTCCGACGCGAATGACAAAATCACCGAAAGACTCTCCAGCTTGTCGCTCGGTAGCATAACTAGACAGAACTGGACGCAAGAGCCCTGCAATCTCATCGTTCTTGACACTCCGCTTCCAGATTCCACCAATGCGATTCCCTGTAAATCCTCCGCCCAAGTGAATGTTATATTTCCCAGGGGCACGGCCAACAAAAGCGATCTCGGCGATGTAAGGGCGTGCGCAACCATTCGGACAGCCCGTCATACGGATTGTGATCGCATCTTGGCTGAGACCTACTTCATCAAGGATCTCTTCAATCTCATCCATTAAGCTGGGTAGATAGCGCTCACTCTCAGCCAAAGAAAGACTGCAGGTTGGAAGCGCAACGCAGGCCATTGAGTTTAGACGGGCCGCAGAACGTTTCTGTTTTTCGGAAATTCCATATTTTTCGATTAAAGCATCGATCATGATTTTCCCTTCGGAATCGACTCCGGCAATGATGATATTTTGATTTGAACTCAAACGCATATCGCCCTTGTGCACTTTGGCGATCTCACGAAGTCCGGTTCGAAGTAAATAATCCGCTTTATCGAGCACTCGACCATTTTCTACAAAGATCGTCAATTGACTTTTACCATCCTCAGTTTTGACCCAACCGTATGTATCACCATTACTCTCGAATTCAAAGGGATGAGCTTCATCAATTTTGTATCCTAGGCGCCTTTCGATCTCGTTCTTGAACCACCCGATTCCCCTGTCATCAATAGTGTATTTTAAACGGGCATGCCTTCTGTTTGTACGATCACCATAATCCCTCTGAATTTTTACAACCTCCTCGGAAAGCTCAACAGCTTTATCAACCGGGATGAATCCTAGAATATCAGCAATTCTGGGAAAAGTCTTCTCCTGACCATGATGCATGCCCATCCCGCCACCAACCGTGACGTTAAAACCCACTAATTTTGAATCTTCCTCGATTGCAATGAATCCAAGACACTGGGAATAGATGTCAACGTCGTTACTGGGAGGAATCGCCATGCAAATTTTAAACTTTCGTGGCAG
>TARA_B110000008_G_scaffold28679_1_pt1 | contig 13539 bp, 10 predicted proteins | sample TARA_B110000008 | Tara Oceans TARA_B110000008 (sample SAMEA4396496) | marine metagenome | biome: Westerlies Biome; feature: [DCM] deep chlorophyll maximum layer (ENVO:01000326); material: water (ENVO:00002006), including particulate matter (ENVO:01000060) such as... | depth 40 m
TGTTTGATTGTGGGGCTGATAACCATATGTGTACTTAACTACTAAGTAACATTCCTGGCCGAGTTTCGCCTGGCCGAGTTTCGCATACCGGGTCGACAAATCATTCAGGTTAAGTGAACTAGCGTGCCTATATTTTTTATTCGAATGTTGAGTATTTTGTGTACAATGTCACACGTATCTGCGGAACATTCGTATGAAATCGTCGGTGCAACCTTTTCCATGACTTGAAAAACAACTGAAATGTACAATTGAATCAGATCCCTAGGATGTGTTTGAATACATATGTCGTATAGTTCTGGCAATTCGTCCCAATCGACATTTTGGGCAAACCATATCATAAACCATTTACATGTGAGTAGCGTCGAAAATCTATCTTCGTGCGCGGCCAAAACGCTGTACATGTGCGGTCTGGTCTTGCGGATGCGTTTGAGTAACTCATTGTACCAATGCGACTTACACCAAGAAAACCAATTCAAATTAAAATCGGGCATAAGTGGACGTACAAGTCCAACGATTCTGGAAAAGCACCACCAAGTGTCTGCAAGCGCGTGTTGTGTTCCGTGAAACACGCGGTAAGTATTTATCATGTGATAGTTAAACCCCTGCAGATACGAGTCTCCTTTGTGAACAGCAGCATAGGAGACAAGTAAAGGTTGTATATCCGAGATATGATGCTCTACCCACGGACATTGTGGATACGTCCTTGGCAAATCTTTCAGGATAGTATGAAGAATCTCCGGACATATGTCCTCTCTATGCCGAACGTGTTTTTCGTATAATTGGCGTTTCTCATCGATTTGCTTCTCAGAACCCATCAAACGGCGCCTCCATAGTTTGCGACGCGTTTCCATATATACCTAAGGTAACTATCTAAATACTCATTTAATTATGAACGTGTCGAGGCGAATCCATTTTTTCAGTAAAAATGAATCCATTTTTTTTTGCACACCGGCCTACTTGAGAAACGCAACTCTATGAAACAACCATGCTCGGTAAACTTGCCCTAATTTCGCTTGCCGCCGCTTCCAGCGCAATTGAACTAACTCCCGACACTTGGGACGAGAAGACAGCCGGCAAAACCGTGTTCGTAAAATTCTTTGCACCGTGGTGTGGTCACTGTAAGGCGATGAAGCCGGCATGGGATACTTTGATGGCGCAGTATGAAAATTCCGAGAGTATTGTGGTTGCCGATGTGGATTGCATTGGGGATGGTAAATCTCTTTGCGAGAAGGTTGGGGTCAAAGGTTTCCCGACCATCAAGTGGGGTGATCCATCTGCACTTGAGGATTATCAGGGCGGTCGAGATACGAAAGCGCTCCAGGAGTTTGCAAGTGAGCTAAAGCCCCTTTGCAACGTGAATACGCTAGAACATTGCGATGAAAATCAGAAAACACTGGTGGGCACTCTGAACTCGCACTCTATCAATGAGCTCGAAACCAAGATCAAAGAACACGATACCACCAAGTCTGAGATCGAGAAAAAATTCACTGAAGGTGTTCAGGAACTCCAAGAGAAGTACCAAAAGATGTCGGCGGATAAAGAACAGGCAATTTTGGACCTTTCGAAGAAATCAGATGTCGGCATTGTCCGAGGCGTGCTGTCCAAAAAGAAGGCCACGAAAAACGAACTCTAACGAATACACGATTGATTCAGAATAAGTATTTAAGTATCTTTTTTTTTCAATAAACTATGGAAGAACAATATCTAAACGTTGTAAAGCGCATCCTAGGCACTTCTAAAGAGCGCGAAGGACGCAACGGCCTTGTGAAGTCGGCATTCGGTGCATGTCTTGAATGCGATCTCGCAAACGGTTTCCCATTACTAACCACAAAAAAGATGTTTTGGAAAGGTATTGTAGAAGAGCTTGCGTGGTTTTTGAGAGGCTCTACGAATGTAGAAGAATTGCGTGCCAAGAAGGTGCACATTTGGGATGGCAATTCTGAAACCAGAGGGTACGACGCAGGCCCTGTGTACGGGTTCCAATGGAGGCACTTTGGTGCAGAGTACACGGATTGTCATGGAGATTATTCAGGTCAAGGCCAGGATCAGATTGGGATCATTTTAGAACTGTTAAAAACGCAACCAACGTCAAGAAGGATGGTACTGTCAGGGTGGAATCCCGCACAACAGTCGGACATGTGCTTACCGCCATGTCACATACTATACCAGTTTTACGTTGAAAACGATGGTCGTCTTTCTGTCCAAATGTACCAAAGATCTTCGGATATATTTTTAGGGCTACCGTTCAATATAGCGTCTACAGCGCTGCTCTTGTCATTAATGGCACATCAAGTCGGACGGGCTCCAGGCCGTGTAATTATACAAATCGGCGATGCGCACATCTATGCCGAACATTACGAAGCATGCCGTAAACAACTGACTCGAGAACCGGGGCCATTGCCAAGTATAGAGATTGATCGGCCGACAGACGATAATCTGTGGCGTTTTGATAAATCACAAGTGAGCCTTTGCGGATATTCGTCGGCGGGTCGGTTGGCCGCCCCAATGAAAGCTTAGTATATATATAAAAACAAATCTACATTCATGTTTTTTCATCTTATATTGTGTGTGTATTTGGGCATTGTAGAGTCTCGCAAGTATCATACGACTCGTAACCTGTTAGAGTTGGCGGAATCTTACTGCTACGGCCCGTTGGAGTGCAGATGGGACAGCGGCGTTCTCCTAATGGACTGGAATTCGCCTTCAGAAAAGCGGGTCGTACTTAATTTCAACGAGCACGCCAGGGAACGAATTACAGGTGAGCTCGCATTGGGCATGATTGAGCGGATACACGACTGGCAACCGCCTGTTGACGTCACTATAGTGCCTGTTTTGAACGTGTGGGGCAGAGAGCAAGTAGACAAAGGGCGCACGTGTTTACGAAAAACCAAAAACGGTGTCGATCCGAACCGTAACTATCAGACGGAACACAATCGCCGACACTATGCCAAACACTCTTCGGAATACGAAGGCCCCTCCCCACTTTCGGAAACGACATCGAAACTAATTGCAAGAGAATTAGAAAAATGTAACCGCTATATAAACGTACACAGTGGAGAGTTCTCGCTTTACACGCCGTTTGACTCTCGTACTTACTCCCCACCGAACGAGCAGAACATGTTGCACAAGGTACACCACTGGCATAAATACTGCCGAGAATGTACCGTCGGCCCAGCGGCTTCAACATCGTTTTACAAGGCGTATGGCACATCTGTGGACTGGGCAACTGACCACGGCGTTGAGGAAGCGTACACGTTTGAAATTTATGGGGAAAACAGTGTGGATTGTGACAGGATGTTCAACCCACCTGAACACAAACTGGATGAAATCATTCAAAAATGGTTGCCTATTCTGAAAGATGCGGTGTACGCAAATCATTAAGCGTAAATTTCGTCCTCTGTAAACGGACACAACCATTTCAGTCTATGGCAAGAGCTCGACAACATTGCGGGAGACACAACAGTCCAGTCCGTGTCCGGGTCCAATACACCGACCTGTGTCAATGCATAACTTACAAATGCCGAACAAAAGAACTGCGTGGTTGTTCTAGGAATGAGCCTATGGACGAGCCCGGCGAGCCAGTGACCAATGTCCAAGTCGTAATGTTTGCCATACACCGCATCGTGCAATAGTCGGAGTCTTTCGGGGGTAAAGCGGTCGTATACGGACGGGTCCACGGGAGACCGCTTATATAGACGCTGCTTACCGTCAATATTATCAACATAATCTTCGATTTTCACCAACGCGATCCCAAATTTAACTTTGTTGTCCTGAGGGTCAGGATGCACATGCATAGATGAATCCCACACGTATGTTCCCTCGGGCGCCCACTCGGGATCGACGATAACGATTCCGACGTGAGAATACGGAGAATTGGTCCACCATTGAATGCATGAATCAATCCACCACATTTTGCAAGACAGCGGTTTCTCGTTAAACAAGAGAATATCGCCCGTTCGAAGATTCATACACAAGACCAATTAAAAAGAATATATACTGTTATTTTATGACTACGGTTTGTTCAACACTAAGAGACATATAACCCAAAGTTGTGTATGTATTCCAAATGAGAAATGCAACTTTTACGGATGTTTGAACTGCAATTACTGCCATTTTTGCCGATACGTACGCTCCAAAAATGAGAATAGCACCCGCGACTATGTTATCCAACCACATGGCGTGGTAACAGTCAATCCACATCGGATCAATCGGTTCTCCTTGCCACGCGCTCAATGCTAATTGACCCATGATGGAATCAAACGACAAGACGCCGTGGCGCACCAGAAAAACAACTGCATCTGACCATTGCCATCGAATATAGAACAAAAGAGGCCAGAAAATATGATACTCTGCAATGAGATCACGGAGCGCCAGCATATCCTCATTGTGGTTTGCGTTTGTATATTCTGCACAATTGAGATATGTTTGCTGGCCAGCGCATGTCAGACACCGGTCCTCCGTGACGTTTATTGCCATATTCGGGAGCGCTTTGTAAAAACAGCCTGGCTGAATACGCGTATGATACCATGCGTTTATATCCTCAACGAGCGTGTATGGCAGGAGCGGTGCACAATTGAGTTGGTACCCATATACCATGTACATATATAGGAACGACACCAATGCTTGAATGACAAGTGTATTTGCAAGCCATACTAGCGGAATGACGGACCACGTTGTTTGGGTCACAATGACGAGGACGAGAACAGCACACGCAACGAGCGCACTGTCAATATACTCGATGCGTGATGCAGACGTTCCAGTTTCTACAAAAATTGATTCTTGTAAGTTGCATTTTGAGAAAAGCACATGTTCGTACATGTGTTGGACGCCATAACCATAAAACGGGACATACGCGTCAGTTTCAGACGTGACGAATGATCTAGACGCGCTTAAAAACGTATCCACTTGATGAAGCCACACGTCTTTTTTGGTATCGTTTCCAAGGTCCAGTGCAAAGCTGCTAAAATTGTTCCAAAGCGTCTGCCAATCGTTGGCCACATAGACCTGCCAACGTATTTTATTTTTGGGAACGTGATTGCGAGACGTCGCCAATGGCCCAAACCGGCTCTCAAAGAACTCTCCGTTATAATCTCCGAGTTTGTTGAAATAAAGAGTCACGTCGTTGATTATGCTAGGGAATTGGCGAGAATAAAATGTACCAATTGCCGATCCTTGTTCAATCACATTTTCAACGACGTTATCGGCAATGTCGCAGTTTGTGCACCAAACTGGGCTCCCACGCTCCTCGCAAGTCTTGATGGCCGTCTTCTTTGGCGTCCTCAACTTTGTATGCGGGCTCTGGCGCGTTTTTGCATGCACCTCGTGCCAAACGCGATGGACGGATCTTTTCAGGTTTTCAAACACGTGGTCAGTGTGGTGGCTCTCGGCCGGGATATCTGTTCCGATGGCCGACCACCATTTGTGCAATTCGACATGGGCCCCCTTGGAAACATCTACGGCTTTCCAAAACTCCTGTGTGCCGTCCCTGCGCTGCCATTCGCCACTCGCGGCAGAGTACATGGATTTCGTGTTCTCGTAGAGTGACCAAGCTTTTGCCGTGTTGCTAGGATTCCCAGGCTGATTGTAGTTTTCGTCCACGTGTTCAAACACAAGAGTGACGAAATTCGTCAACTCTATATTGTGTAAAACAATGCCGCCAATCGAAGTCACCTTTTGAAACAAACGAATGTACATATCCGCGTCCAGGCCCTCTTCGTACAAATCAAAGCGTATGCGCGCCCAATCTGTTTTGTCGTCCTTCACAACGTGTTGCAACACGATCCTAGAGGCTCTGGCAATGTCATAAAGTAGAACATACTTTGTCTTCCAATTATAAAGTATGTCCGTCGGGAAAGTATTCGAACCTACAAATTTGGCCAGTTCCACGCCTATATACTTCAACTCGATACACTCTATCCATTTCGCGCGCTCAAGCGGCCTCAAATCCGTATACGAGTAGTCTCCCGCAGCAGTCATGAAATGATCGCACACTGTCGATCCGTTCCACGAAAAAGACTCGGCAACTTTTCTCGGCAAATTTTTGTCGTCTGTAGAGCGCAGAAAGTGTTTTCCGAGATGACCAGAAGTGTGATTGCCTACAGACGCTTTCATATCCACACATTTCATCGGTGTCCAGCCGATGCCATCACACAGACCAAAACACGCGGCTTGGACAAATCCATCAATCACCCCAAACACAAAATTGAGCGCGTTACAGACCACCGATGCCAATAATTCGAAAAATATTCCGACGGGTCCGAAAAACTCAAATACCTTTGCCAATATTTTCCACATTTGTTCTATCAACAGCAGCTGTAGTTTGGCCCAAAGTTTAAACGCATTGCTAAAAAAATCACCGATAACAGACGTGTCCCCCGATACTGCGGCGACGAGCTGGAAAAATGTCTCGAGGCTAAGGGTTACGACATCTAATAGTCCCTGCTCCAACTGTTCGGTAATGATATCCGTGATCTCAATGATAATATCGCAAACATCGCCAGCGCCAGGTGCAATGGCATTGAGGATTTCGCCCGTTGTTTCCCAAAAGTACCGAAACGCCCAAAACTGACCTTTTAAGATAGTTTTGACGCCCCTTTCGAACGTCTGGCTTATAGAATCCTTTGTGATACTCCCCTTGACGAAATCCATGACCATGGTCGTGACCATGTTCGAAAGGGTCAGTGTTACCCGCACAGACTGAACAAATACTACCTGCAATACCATATTGATGTACTTGGCAAACCCTTGCTTCAGCTCCGTTGAAATCCTTGGTATGACGCCAGATATCATTGAAGACAACGATCCAAACAACCTTTCGTAATCACAAAGTCTTGGCAGTGTCTGCAAGTTCACGTCCGCAAAATTCCCAGACATAAGCGAGATGCCGTTGTTCACGACCTGCCTCGCCAAATTCATACTCAGTCGCTTATAATTCCGCACGAAAAGACCGGCAGAGCAGAAAAAATCTGTCCGGCCCCATATGCGACAGCCAGGGGATTGACTCATATCTATTGGATCAATATCCGCTATGGACTGAAACGCGTTGCTGGCGTCGCACGACCATTCCGCTTTCGCGAGCACGCGCTTTACGGACCCGTCTTCATCGTACACTGGGTCGCCATTCTCGTCTGTGGCATCTACGTACGATGCGGGTTTTATAGTGCAACCGTTAGACGTACCCGAGTATAAATTCTTAATATTGTCTAGCTTGACCGAAGCAGATGTAAATTCACCGGCTAAATCCAGGGTAGGCGTTTCCGCGATCAAATAAGTAGACGCACTGCGGTCATCGGCGGCATTGCTGAACCCTTCACCCTTTGTGATTCGGTCCACGACGTCGCATGTGGGATTCAGCGGACCCAAGGACACAATATAGTCCAAAGCATCGGCAAAGGCGGCCGCATTCTGAAATGTCCACTCGATGATCATCGAGTTGCACCAATGTATGGCCACATCTTCCGAAGTAAAACGCTTCTCAATGAGATCACCCACTTGCTGCGAAGACGCAGTGACGTCCAGGTCTGGATAACGAGCAATACAACTGCATTTTGACCCGGGTTTGAGCGGCTGCAAATAAGAACACATACAATCGTCGTTGTCGTTTGACGTGTCACAATTTGGTTTTGACTCGGTGACAAAACGTCTTGCGTTGCTGTCATATCGCCGTATAGACGAATACTTTCGCTTTTCGCACCCGGACCACCGCATCTCAGAGTCTGGCACGTTGACAGACGGTTTATTATATTCAATCTCGTATTTCTTTTGCAATTGTAACAGATTTAAACCATGGCCACAATTCGTCGGGTAATTAAAGAAATGTCCGGTTAATATATCTCCGTACGAAAGTGCAACTCTGGTTAGCACCCGAACAGACTCGACAGCGCTTCTCGTAAGCGGCGGAAGTGCAAAGGGGAGGGCAATGGATTTTTCGACTCCAAATTGCGGTATATTGATTTCAATATTGCGGATTGGATCAATGAATGGAAATGCATCACCAAATCCTGGACCTAGTACGCCATGTGACACGTGCATGATAAGTGCGTCTAGAGGTGCAAAGACGTCGAAGTTCAAGGATACTTGACCACACCACGGGCTGTAGTGGCCGTCACTTTCCTCCGGCGTTGTGCCGTACCACCGGTTACAATTACACTTGCTCGAATCTTGGGTCCAGATCCAACCGTCTGCGTTATGCTCGTCAGATATATAATTGTACGCTGTAGACTTTTCGCGGTCCATGCACGTGTATACCTTATTTCTAGGCAACATTGGACCCTCCCATCGCTGCATAGTGCGGAATACGTTTTGAGGTTCGTGTGTAAAGACCGATTTTGTCAACAGTTCGACAGAAAAACCCCAAGCGATGTACCACAAACTTGCCCACGCAATGCCGCCATTGTACACGGCGCACCCGGTTGTGTATCCAAGCGAGACATACTTGTGATCTGCAACGTCTCTGGCCCAGTCACACCGGAGTTCTAGTGGCGTTTCCGAAGATGAAAACACGTCGCCGATCGTCAACGTATCTGTCATGAGCCTTTCGAGTACGTAAAAGGCCCATTGGAGCAAGACGGCGGACGAGTATATGGCAGAATGCGCGTAAGACAACGATTTCTCCAAGGACCACTGTTCGGGATCAAACGGCGTGATGTCGCTCTTGAAATATCCGAGTATGTGGAGCGGACCATTCACGAGAACCGTGGCTACATAGTGCAAGTAAGCTGCCCATAATTTTGACCAAACCGTCACAAAACCTTCTTTTGGATAAACAGTGAACTTAAATTCGGGATCAAACTGTTTCACCATTTCTCCGAGAGCTTTAAACAAAATGGCGTCCGCGGCCAAACCGAATTCAACCAAGGCTCTCTCTGCTTTGAAGGAAATCAAGTGAGGTTCTGGAAAGTCGCCTAGAAGCAGACGAAAGACCATCTGGAAGGTTCGAACGGCCGCCTGCCAACCGTTATCAACCACTGCCACTACATGCGGTTCTTTGAACACCAAAAACAAAATATTGAACAACGGCTCGAAACGTTTGCACGCGCACGACAAAGCGTCTTCGGCAATAGAAACGGATCGCATGGTGTGGTTCACCGGCGCAGAAATGTCAAAATCATTGTAGTAGAAATTGTTCTTGTCGTCGACCCGACCGTTGACGCCAAACCACTCCTTTATTGACGTTGTTCCTGTGACAAGAGCCAACCCGGTCTCAGTAAAAATTCGGAAAAGATTCACATGCGAACACTGAGCCACGGTAATGTACCAAGCATTGAGAATTTGTGCGACGAAGACGAGATACGCATTTGCAAAGGGAGCGGCGATCGCGTACAATATCCTGGAGAATTGGAGCAGGGGTGTGATGATATTTCGCAAGACGGGGACAATCGTACATGTCCACCCACTATCGAGGATCGACAAGATTTCATGGTGGTAAAAATGCATAAGAAGTGCGGCAATGGTGACCAACATAAACGCAACAACCCATTTGGCACGCGTAACAAACATCATACTCGTATCTGTTGCAATGTCAAGAGAGCCCCGGAGCGGTAGAAATATTGTATCAATCAATGACGATGTGATTTGCATGAACATCTGTTGAACATCTCGGCCCAGAGACTCGTCATTTTGCCCCCCTATGTTAAATACAGTTACTACAACATACGAAAATATAAACCCAACGAGTGCCGTCGCCAATACAAACACCACATCATACATAATGTTGTACCACTATACATATTATTTATACTACATTTCATGAACGATCGAAACTATCGAGTAGTGCCCGTAAAGTTTGATTCCCATAGTTTCGGTACTTTTTGAGGATCACATCTGTACGTTTCTTTTTTTCCAACATGCGCATTCGAACGTGTTGGTCTGCTGTAGTGCCTTTGGGATGAACTGCCATCCACCTAGTAACTTCCAAACGCTTTTCCACGAGATCGTGGGAATCCTTTCGCGTGCAGCGGCCAACGGCCTGCTCTTCTTCAGCATAAGACCACTGAGGCTCCATGATATGAATCGCGCGCACGTTTTTCAACGATATGCCCGTACCCGAACGACCGGACAGAAGCAGGATCTTATGCGACGGCTTTGAAGGATTGGGCGGGCGGTTAAACCAATCCAACGTGTTATCGTTCATCAACGATACATACACAGGAATGCTGTCCAGACGGTACTTTAATCTGTTGTGACTCGTCATGCGACCGTTCTTCTGTATATTCAAGTAATCCAAAAATCCTTCCACGCCATTATCCAAGAAAAACGAATACACGACCATGCGAACTGGCCCGCCGGTTGTCGCGAATGTTCCACAATCTGCATCCATCTGCGCTGAAATGGCGTCCCACTTGGAATTACAATTGCATGCTTGGCGCGTCTTTGTTCTGTAAGCATCCTCAGACGCAAATACTGCCGACAACGCGCGTTTAGCAGTCTGGTGGACGGCCCACTCTTGAGTAGACATTGTAACCCGGCGGACGCCCTTGTCGATAATATTCGGCTTTTTAGATGTATCGCCTGACCACAAAATCGAAGGCCGAATGTTGTCATCATAGTTCAGCCCAAGCAGACTGCGAAGCCCCCGCACTTGATTCACTTGAAAAATCGGAGTTGCGGACAAAAGTACCGTCCCTCTTGCGCCTGCAGCCAGTGCGTTCACCAAAAGTGACTCACCGGTCAGATTTATATATTGTTGACATTCATCCACAATTAGAAAGTACGGCCCATCCGGTATCGCCGCCTGCAAAAAGGACAAACGCTCTCCCTTTTGTTTTTCTGTCAATTGACTCTTGAATTCGTTCCAGTGTTTTTGGATGGTTTGATCGCGAAGGCGGCCATGATACCTTGACTTTTCTCTTTGCAATTGCTTGTAATCCATAGTTATGAGACCAGACCGACTCGAAGTCTTGTTCGTTGACAGCGCTTGGATGAGTTTATTGTAATGTCGAACTCTAGGATTCTGTTGCGAAAACCACCACTCAACATTATGTATTTGCGCGTTGGCAATAGCGTCGTTCTTGTCTGAAACATGCTCGAGGTAAAGCCTAATATTTTCAGGCCATGTCGACCCAACATTAGACAAGGTAGACAAAATGACTATATGACCATTTCGGGTTTTTTCCAAAAAGGTACGGGCGGCGTGCAGGGAAGCCAGCGTCTTTCCGGAGCCCAGTGGGTAGTAAACGAGAAACCGACGGCGCAAACCTCTCGCAACGGCGCAAGCAGGACCGTACTGGAACGCTCTATTCTCGAAAAGGGGACAGTCAAGGACGAGACGCTTGCGCGATTCTAGAGACATGTTTTGAGTGACCGTGTCAATACTTATAGAGTAGATTTTTAGAATTTAAATAATTTATTTTAAATCTTTATGTATTGTTTGAATGCAGTGCGCTGGCGTTTGAAAGATGGTTCGACGGCTGCAATGTCGTCACGAATTTCGTCACGAATCTCCTTCAATAAGTGACCGAGCCAGTCTTCGCCGTAAACCTGATCCCCAACGACCTTGCGAGTCCAATTGTTCTTGCGGCCATTTCCTCGAAGTGGTATTTCATGAAGTACGGCATTTTTGGTAGATAACAGTAGGTTCCTGAAATGAGGTTGCGCATATTTGTGACGCAAACATGCTTTCATCCATCGTCGCTTGTTGACGTCTGATAGCTCTTCGTTGACGTTGATGGACGCAATGTCGAGTGCTTTCATAACAGCCTTGCGCCGTTTCTCTGCTGTTGAACGCACCATCGTTCCCAAAAGTTGTGCCGCGATACCGCGAATGGGCTTGCCGTTTGCGATGCCACCTTTTGTGAACCAGTAGTCCATTTGTTTTTGAGTGACTGGTTTCTTTTTGGTACCTTTTGGATTCAAAATCTGCAACCATCGCCAGAACTCTTGGTTGTCGCAGACCTCCAAATGGTCAAACAATGCCGTAATTTCGCTCTGATTGAAGCGCTGAGCCATATACTCAAATTCCACGCCACCATAGAAGTTGGAAAGCTCGCGAAAACCGATAGGGATAGAGCACTTGCTGTTGAAGTTGATTGTGGTCATGCTATATATTTAAAAGTTTGTTTTTAAATATGTAACTTTGTATTAAATGGGAAATCACACAAAAGTTTCTAAACGTTTAGAAAACAAAAACTAATGTGACAGCTTAAAAAGCCTTGTGAAAGTGTCCAGCAACTTGCGATCAAAGCGCACTGAGACACAAAAAAAAATTACATCTCCAGAAACCCATTCGTCATCAGCGTTTACGTATCCATCGTCACTCCAATTTAGTGCCGTTCTACACGATGTTTCCAAAAACTCGCTAAGATTTTCAGAGTAGCTCTCTGCGTTCTTGTATGAATCGTGCGCCCGTTGAACCAGCCGCTCGAACGACTGTTGGTCAAATGAAATCCAAATCTGACCATGATTATTCTCACAAGAGTTGTCTGTCTCGTATCCCTGTGCCCAAATCATTTCGAGAGTTGAAACCAATCCTGCGTCCACCAACACGGGGCCGCAGAACGGCGTATTGACAAGGACTTGCGCGTGCTCATAACCGGCCATTCTTTTCGCTAGTCCGTTTTGCGCCCCTTCAGGTGGTACGTCTGTAGTTAAAGTGCTGCAAGACATGTTAAGAGAGGTGTGTGACATGGACGAATGAAATTATGACGTATCTTAAATGTGAAAGCACATAAGTTTTAAATAAATCTATTTTGGGTGTCCTAACCATGAGATCGGCGTTTTTACTCAGATACATATTGGGCGAATCTGCCCTCGGAGGAGTCAAAAAGTGCAGGTCCCAAGTCGGATAATTGTTCTCGGCATGCTCTTCGTAACGGGCGCAATTTCTCATGAACTTCTTTAATCCTCATGTCATTTTCATGTTTCCTTTGATTCCATGCGGCTTGTTCTTTGTGGTGCCGTGAGATCATGGCCTCGTATTCCGCTTTCAATTTCCGAGCCTCTGCGTTGGCCGCATCTTCGCCGTCAAACTCTTGCAACACCCACACAGATGCCCGAACAACAGCATCGATGCACTCATTCAACTTTTTGCGCAGCCATTCCCGTTTGGTCTGCTGTCCAGGCGTGTAGCGCTGTGTTTTGAGAGCGTCGAGTAATCTGGTTTCTAAAAAGATGAACTTTGAGCTTGAAAATGGCCGAATCCATGGAATTCCAAGTTCGGAACAGTAGATACGTGCGTTTTCTTCCCATATTTTTTGGAGACGAGCATCTATATCACCATATTTCTCGTATAGCCGCGTGTATTCTCCTCCGTCGTCTTCGAGAACGCCTTCAATACCTCTAGCTGCAAAGTGGTCGACGTATGCTGAGATGATTCTCGCACGTTCCGCCATTGCAATTACTGTTGCCAACGTGCCTAAATAGTGACCATCGACAAACGGTGTATGGCTACGTGCACCATAACAGCCATGCTGAAAGAATATCACAAAAGTTTCTAAACGTTTAGAAACTTTTCAGTCGACCAGCGAGATCTCACAAAAGTTTCTAAACGTTTAGAAAAAAATCAGCCGACCAATCACACAAAAGTTTCTAAACGTTTAGAAA
>TARA_B110000008_G_scaffold279387_1_pt1 | contig 13505 bp, 8 predicted proteins | sample TARA_B110000008 | Tara Oceans TARA_B110000008 (sample SAMEA4396496) | marine metagenome | biome: Westerlies Biome; feature: [DCM] deep chlorophyll maximum layer (ENVO:01000326); material: water (ENVO:00002006), including particulate matter (ENVO:01000060) such as... | depth 40 m
ATGTTTCTCTCTTAAATCAAATTGAGATTGATGTGGATAATCAGATTGCCCGTTGTGGCCCTGGTGCAATTGTTGCGGATATTCAGGACGATGCGGCCGAGCATAATCTTTTTTATCCACCGGATCCTTCATCCAAGATGTTTTGCACCATTGGCGGTAATATTGCCTGTAACGCCGGAGGTTTACGGTGTGTGAAATATGGGGTGACTCGTGATTATATTCTTTCTCTATCTGGATATTTGCCAACCGGAGAAGCAGTCCAATGGGGGAGGGCGACCCGTAAATTCGCCACGGGTTATAATATTCGGGATTTATGGATTGGAAGTGAAGGAACATTGGGTATCGTGACTGAAGCGGTTTTACGCTTAGTTGGCAAACCTGTGTCTCAGAAAACTTTTCTAGCCGCTTTTCGATCGGATAAAGATGCACTTCGTGCACCGATTGAACTTTCCCGAATAGGGATTCGCCCGTCGATTCTTGAATTTCTTGATCGATGGACGGTTGAATGTGTACAATCTTTTACTGGAAAAGAAGTTTTTCATGGAATATCTCCTCATCCGGTTCTCTTGATCGAATTGGACGGTGATCCATCGCTCATTGAAAAAGAATCCCTTCAGTTAATCAATTGGTTAAAAGAATCTGCAATATGTCATGAGGTAGCTGGCACTCAGGAAGAAGCCGAAGAATTATGGGATGTGAGAAGGAAGGGTTCTCCTGCAATGAAAAAACTTGCGAATACCAAGTTGAACGAAGATGTGGTCGTTCCATTGGTGGAGCAAGTCAATCTTGTTGAATGTGTAGATCAACTTAGGCAGCAATTCAAATTAAAGGTCGGTGTTTTCGGGCATTGTGGCGATGGTAATCTCCATGTTAACTTTATGTATGACCATGAAGATGAAGATGAGTCGAGTCGTGCGGTTCAGGCTTTAAAATTGCTTATGTCAAAAGTTCATGAATTAGGCGGTGCGATAAGTGGTGAACATGGAATCGGATTAGCCAAAACCCCTTTTGCCCGTATGCAATTCAACTCTGCTGAGTGGAAAACCATGAAAGCAATTAAAGAAACTTTGGATCCAAATGGAATTTTAAATCCAGGGAAAATTTTTGACATTTTTAACCCTTGGGAACAAAAAAAGGTAAATGCAATCCTGCCTTGGGAGCATTCCCATGACGAACCTAAACCCGTAGAATTATGAAAGCTAATCCCCTCATTATCCTCACCCTTCTTATTGCAGTTTCGTTCAGCAATCTACAGGGGATGCTACATCCATGGACTGATCTGCAGGGCAGAACTCTTCAGGCATCTTTTATTAAATCTGACGGAGTTACCCTAACGATTAACTGGAACGGTAAAGTAGTCCCTATTCCATTAACTTCTCTTTCGGCAGAATCAAAAGCACTTGCTCAACAACTTTCCGCCCCTAAGGTTCCAGCACCTCCCTCTAATCCTTTCGATACAATTGCACCCCCGGCGAGTATCGAGCAACTTCATTCATGGACTGACTTGCAAGGGCGTACACTCAAGGCAGTTTTCATTAAAGCTGATTCCCTTTCAGTCACGGTTAAATGGCAGGGCAAAGTCGTTCCCTTACCTCTTGCTAATTTGAACCCGGCATCTCAGGCATTGGCAAAAAGCTTATCGGGAACATTTGCACCTTCACCTTCACCTGTACCTGTACCTGTTCCTGTTTCTCCGCCACCTGTGGTTGCCAAACCTGTTGCTCCTTCTGTCACCCCTCCGGTTGTAAAGAGTGACGTTTTATCAATGGACGCTGAACATAATTGGAAAAGTTCTTCAGGAAGCGTTATTAAAGCAAAATTTATTTCAATTGAGGGTGAAAGTGTGAATTTAGCTATGTATGGAGGCAGGTCCGAGCAAACCATTCCATTAACCCGCTTGTCCCAGGATTCTCAAGGGTTGGCGAAAAAATTACAGGCTTTGCTTGTGAAGCAAAATAAAGTTAGACAGCAATTAGCGAACAAGAGGAAAAGCATGAAGGTACCAGAACTTGTGGAAGGCGATCTTGGACGAGCTCATTCATGGATGAGTTCTGATGGTAATAGCATTGAAGCTGTTTTTGTTGCAGCCAATGAGAAAGGGGTGACATTGCTGATGAAAAATAATCCAAATCGTCCCTACGAGTTGCCATGGGAGAGATTAAATCCAGAATCTCAGGCTTTAGGTGAGGGTTTGAAAAGATTAAAAGAGAAACTTATGCCTAAAAATCCCGCAATTTTACCAGCTACAGGGGGAAGTTTACCCAGATATGGTGATGGGAAATGGAGGGGATATAATACAGTTTTAGAAAGTGCCGTGTACGATGTTGCTCTTCATGGTAGTGGAAATACGGTTAAAGTTTGGTTGAAAAATCAAGGGAAAGAGGGAGAGGCTGCGTTGGGAGAACGAGCTGAAAGAGTTCCTTTAAGTGTAAATTTCCGTGCATATTATTATTTGAACCCCGGGGAAAGAAATCGCCAGTGGAGACATCGTAAAATTGTTTCTTATGAAGATCCTCCTTCAGTCTCTATGGATCGTGAGGAAACGACTATTCGTGGAACTTTAGATAATGGTTCAACCTTTGAATATGTGATGCAAATTAATCACAGGGGGTTAAGTTTTTGGGGCGAAATAGACGAGAAGAAACCCGATGAGCATCCCACTATTTTTAGTATAGCTCTTTATTCACCCAACTTTATCCCTGATGTCGGAAATAAATCAATGAAAGAAATTGAACCTTTAGTTCAAGATGGATGTCTTTACATTGACCCATTGGAGTCGAAACGTGCTAAAATACCTATGCTCGAGAAATGGACTGATGTGTTAGGTAAATTCAGCGGCAATGCATGGAATCCTATTAAATCAGCTGAGTTGATGGGCTTTCCTTTTGGGTCTCATAAGATTAAGGTTACCCCAACAAGTTTGAGTGGTATGAATTTTCGATGGGGTAAGGGGTATAGTGGTACATTTCCATTTCAAGGGATACACCTTGTTCATAGAACAGAGGACTCACATGAAGCCGCATCTTCCAAAACCCCAGGTGAGTATAAAAAGCGTTTGGAAATTCCAAAGAGTAAAAGGCTCAATGTAAATATTATTCGTGGCCGAGGTTAATTTGCGATTAAAAATACTTCTTTTACTCTTTCTTTTTCTTTCCCCGTTATGGGGGCAGGATGTAGTTCGGGTTGCGAGTTTTAACCTAAGGAATTATCTTTCTTGCGATCGAATAGTTGAAGGGAAATGGCGACCTGATTATCCAAAGCCGGAGATTGAGAAAAAAGCGGTTCGTTCGATTATTCGTTCAGTCAATCCGGATATTTTAGCTATTCAAGAAATGGGAGACTATCCATACATGGTCGAACTTTGGATGGATTTGAATACCACTGGCGGACCATATTATCCTTATGCCGTTTGGATGCCTAATGAGGGGGAAGGGGAGGTTCGGCATCTCGCATTTCTTAGCAAATATCCGCCCGTTTCAATTGTTAAGCATACGGATGTGTCGTTTTCTTATTTTGACGGGGTGGAACATTCGGGAAGAGGATTATTGGAGATGACATTTTGTCCTCATGGGACCAATTTTCATATTTTCAACCTCCATTTGAAAAGTATGTGGACCGAGCGTAAAGATGACCCACAAGCCAAAATAAGAAGGGAAAAAGAAGCACGTGTGATGCGCGACCTTATCCGTAAAAAATATCCACCTGATAGTAAATCAGAATATTTGATTGTGGGAGATTTTAATGACCATAAAAATTCTGCACCTTTGAGGAGGTTTACAACGGTGAATGAAACCGTTTTATCTAGTATGATTCCATGTTTTGATTCTCGTGGGCATTTATGGACACATTATTTTAAAAAACAGGATAGTTATTCGAGAATTGATTATATTTTGGCAAACCCGACGATGACCAAGAGATTTATTCCAAAATCCGGATGGATCATTGATTCAGAAGAAAGTAAATTTGCTTCTGATCACAGATTGATCTACGCAGATTTTTCTTTTTGACCCTGTTTCATAAATTAGCTCTTCCACAAATTATTCTTTTCAATCATTTGAGTGACGCAGGGAGGTAAACTATCTTTCCACCCATCTGTTCGATTTCGAACAAGTTCAAATATATCTCTGGAAAATAAGTTCATATTAGATCGGTCGCAATTTTCGATGGTTATAAGAAATCCGTTTTCACGAATATATTTATACAAATTCCGCAGATTACTTGCGACAAGAAGGTTATCGATTGTAACTAAACCATCATCATCGATCTCTGTTTCCACATTGTCCCCCACACCCATTTGTTTGCTGTATCGTTCGAAATTTTTCAATTCGATGGGGTAGGCATAAATTTTTACATTATCTTTAAAAAGTTTTCCAAATGCTTCAAGAATCCCGCCTTCCAATTTTGAATAATAATCCTCTTTAAAAATATCGGCTAAGTTATTTAAGCCCAAAACCAAACCTATTGGATTTCTTACATAACGACGAAGGTATGAGGAAAGTTTGAAGTATTCAAGGTAGTTGGATACCAACACTCCATATCCACAGGAGTTGATTACTTCAATTCGAGCAATAAAATCTTTATAGTCTATGTCTCCTTCATTTAATAAACTGCGAAGCGTCAATTCCATAAATACTTCCACCCCCCCTTCTTCCACATCCTCTCTCGCTACAAATTGAGACTTTGCTTTTTCAAGCATATCTAAGTTTACCTTGGTCAATGGTCTAAAACTTCCTCGTTCAATTAGGCATGCTTTCTTGTAAAGCTTCTCCGCCGGTTGTACCACATGACCTGATTCATTAAACATTACTGCGTGGGTAAGTCCTTTCTCTGCTAACTTCAGGCAGAGGATACGGTTGTCAACAACCTCGAAGGACGGGCCATTGAATTCGATCATATCCACTTCTATACGATTTTCTCCGATACTATCAGTTAGACTTTCAATAAATGAGTCTGGATTTCCGCTTAGGTGCATTGCTCCATAGACTAAATTGACCCCCAGTATTCCAATAGCTTCCTGTTGTAGTTGGTTATCCGTATCCAGCATGCGCACATGAAGAATAATATCGTGGTGGGGTGATAGAGGAGAGATTTGAAACCGTATGCCCATCCAACCGTGGCATTCATTAGTTTTGCTGTAATTTAGAGCTGAAACGGTGTTAGAAAATGCAAAAAAAGTGCTTTGTTCCCCTCGTGCTTCGGATAAGCGTTCATCTAAAAGCCCATATTCATGAGCCATCATTTGGACCAATCTTTTTCGAGATACATAACGTCCAGCTTCTCCATAAATCGCATCACTGAATTTCATGTCGTATGCAGAAATTGTCTTTGCTACCGTTCCGGCAGCACCACCAGCTTGAAAAAAGTGGCGTGCAACTTCTTGTCCTGCACCAATTTCCGCAAATGTGCCATACTTGGATGAATCTAAGTTTACGCGAAGCGCTTTACGTTCCGCTGTGAGTTCTTGTTCTGTCATAGTTAATGAATAAATGTGTATTTTTTTCGATACAGGCAAAGTTTTTCTTCGACCTTATCCAAAAAGAGGTATTTTCTTGGCAAAACTTTTATGAAATCCTTTTTTAAAGATGTGTTTAAGAGAATGGCGGTGACATTGGTCTCAACCATTCTTTTTGTGTTGTTTTCGATTTTCCTTTTTCAGTCAGTCATTTCGTCCTTTTTTCAGGAGCAAAAAGAAGAACCTATTGAGGGTTCATTTCTTGTTCTAGATTTATCCATGAATTTAACTGATCGTCCGTCGGGTTTAGATCTTGAGGATTTAACCCGTGAGGCATTAACAAATGAAAGGAAGCCTCCCAACTTTCATTTACGAGAAATTATTTTGGCCGTTAAGAAAGCTGCAACTGACCCAAGTATTCGAGGAATATTCATTGAAGGCGGTTTTATGCCTGACGGCTATGGATGTGGATATGGTGCGATTAAGGAGCTTCTTTTTACCATTGAATCATTCAAGGAATCAGGCAAGCAGGTGATTGGCTTTTATTCAGACCCAACTCAATTAGATTATTTGGTTTATTCAATCTGCGATGAATTACATATGAACCCAAGTGGAACTTTAATTTTAAATGGGTTAGCGAATGAACAAATTTTTCTAGCCGAAGCTTTTGAGAAATACGGAGTGGGTATTCAAGTTGTCCGAGTTGGAGAATTTAAAGGTGCAGTTGAGCCATTTATTTCCACAGCATTTAGTGATGAAAATCGTCTACAAATATCCCGACTGCTTGATTTACGTTGGGATGATTATTTAGATACGATTTCCCGTAACCGAGGTTTAGACGAATCAGAATTAAAGTTTTTATTGGATCAAAATTTTCTCTTAAGTCCCGAAGTCTGTAAGCAGGTCGGTCTAGTGGATCAAGTTTCCTCGTATAGTGAAATGCTTGACCGGCTTAAAACTTTAGGGAAAGAAGATAGAGATACCGAAGAATTTGCCCGGGTTAAATTGATTGATTATGTGGATCGTCCACTATCTTCTTCTGATATTGAAGGTAAGGAAGAGAACAAGGGGGCTCAAATTGCGGTGGTATATGTAGAGGGAGCCATTATGGATGGAATGGGCGATGATGGTGTTTCTGTTGGTGGTGGAGAGATTGCTAAGCGAATTAGAGAAGTGTCAAAGGACGATAGCTTCAAGGGGTTGGTATTGAGAGTAAATAGCCCAGGGGGTAGTGTCTCGGGGTCGGATGCTATATTAAGCGAAATTACTCGAATAAAGGAGAAGGGTATGCCTGTGATTGTATCAATGGGAGCCGTTGCTGCTTCGGGGGGATATTGGATTTCGATGGATTCAGATAAAATATTTGCGGGAGAACAAACGATAACTGGGTCGATTGGCGTTTTTGGGCTTATTCCCAATCTTAAAAAGATGGCTGAAGGTTTTGGCATACACTGGGATGTGGTAAAGACCCACACATCGGCTGACATCATGAGTGTATCCCGAGCCAAATCCGATTTGGAACTTGAGGTCGTACAGAATCATGTTGAGCGAATTTATGACCGATTTTTGAATCTTGTTAGCGAAAATAGAGATTTAAATGTAACTCGGATTAGTGAAATTGCCCAAGGTCGTGTTTGGATGGGAGTGGATGCACATGAACTGGGATTAGTTGATGAATTAGGTGGTCTTGAGGATGCAATTAAATTCGCTGCTGAGACAGCAGGAGTCACCGAGTATAAAGTTGAAGAGTTTCCCAAGGTGAAGAATTCTTTCGATCTTTTAGAGGATGTCCTCCAAGTTAAATATAATAACCACAGAATTGCTCGAGTTTCTACCAGTTGGGAAGATATAATTGAAAAAACAACATTTTTCATTAACCAAGTCAGGCATTTTAACGATCCAAGAAATTCTTACTCTTTACTTCCATGGTATCGTGGAAGGTTTGGCTTTTAAATATTATCCTTAACCCTTTTAACCCTGTATTCATGAAAAAAGAAGTTACCTTACTCAAAAATTGTGCTGCGACAATCATCCCTGCCGGAGATGAAGTTATCCTTGCTGAAGGGCAAACCTACAGCATTGCTCAGTCTCTCGGTGGTTCAGTTACGCTGAGAGATGCTAATGGGATGTACCGGGTAGGGGAGGGCGAATTGTCTGCTCTCGGGGAGGAGATAAAAAATGAAGTTGAGCGGGATCGTGAAGTGAAGTCTCCTGATAAGTCATTTAGCGAGGAAGTTGTATGGGAAGCATTGAGCGGTTGTTACGACCCTGAAATCCCGGTGAATATTGTTGATCTCGGATTGGTTTACGATTTGAAAATTAGCGGACAAGATAACTTGAGGAAGGTTGAGGTTAAAATGACTTTGACTGCACAAGGATGTGGTATGGGACCGGTAATTGCGGACGATGCCAAGACACGGATTGAAGCACTTTCTCAGGTAAGTGAAGTTTCTGTTGATATCGTTTGGGATCCACCATGGAATCCAAGAATGATGTCGGCTGAAGGAAAAAGAGTTCTTGGATTGGAATAGTTTACTTCAGAGTATATGGCTCAACCCTACCTTTTAAGATCATAACATAGAATATATTCCTGATCTCGGAGGTATAGTTTACCATCACATATCACTGGGTGTGTCCATATCCTGCCTTTGGGGTTTCTTTTTTTGGTTTGCGGGTTGATGGTGAATTCTCCGTGAGTTTTCCATCCATTTGGACTTGCCTCAATAAGAATTACTTTTCCATCTCCTTCTCCTTGGCAATAAAAGCGTTTGTCTGCATAAGCGATTGCTCCTTTCCCAAGAGTCTTCTTTTCGTTCCAGACAAGTTCGCCAGTCTTGAAGTCTTGGCATGCCCATCCAACGCCGTCTGAATATCCGTATAAATATTCTCCTACCTTAATGACTCCACCATGATGATTTTTCATCACTTTATTTTCGTATACATCCGAAGGATAGTTTTTACCTAAATCAATTAATTTACAACCCACGCCATAGCCGGCAGTTATGTATACATAGCCCTCTGAAAAAATAGGAGTAGGGATTACCGCAACTTTTCCGGGCCAAGATGATTTCCATAAAATCGACCCATTTTTAGGATCTACTCCAACGACATTTTTCATGACTAGTTGAACATATTGAGTTTGTCCACGATGCGTTATGGATATGGGAGACGAATATTGTGCACCATCAGTGAAATTAGTTGTTCTCCAAATCGTTTTTCCTGAATTTGCGTCAAGGGCAGCTAGTGTGCCTTCCTTTCCGCCAGGAGTACAAATTATTTTACCATTATCAATGAGAACGGACTCCGTGTAACCCCATCCAGGAACTTTGCCTCCAAGATCTTGAACTAAGCTTTTTTGCCATAATTTTTTTCCTGATTTTATATCAACGCAGACCAAGTTACCTTTTCCCCCCAATGCATATACTTTTTTACCTGAGACTGAAGGACTCATCCGGGGACCATCTCCCCAACCATTGGTTAATAGCTCACCCACTTTGAGCGACCATAGTTTTTTTCCGGAATTTGCATTGAAGGCCAGAAGGGATTCTGACTTATCGAATGCACCCATTGTAAAAAGTATACCATCTTGTATTGTGAAACCTGAATAACCTAAACCTGCCTGATCTGAGACCCAAAGTTTATTTGGACCATCACTAGGCCATTCTTGAAGAAGCCCTGTTTCCTTTGTTACTCCGTCTCGTAGCTCACCACGCCAAGATGGCCAATTAGTTGCCAAGAGTGAAAAGTATGAAGATAAAATAAACGATGTAGTGAGTATAAAGAATTTCATATTATATGTATCTTGTTCCCAAATTTAAAAGGGCAAGAACAAACAATATTTATTTACAATATTATAAAGCAAGAAGGAGCCACTTTCGTGACTCCTTCAATGTAGGAAAATTTTTAAAAATAGCTTACTTCGCTTTGATTTTACCAACTTTTTTCCATCGACCTGATTTTGCTGAATCAAGCACAGCTTCACAGATATATTGGGTTTCGAGAGCGTCGCGGAAATCGGGACGGTTTGGACGTTTCTTACGGGACCCAAAACCATCCACAAAATCTGCAAATTGATTAATAAAGCTGTGCTCATATCCGATGTTTAGACCAGGTACCCACCATTTATCCATATATGGATGCTCGCCGCCATTATCACTCACATGAATTGAACGCCAACCACGGGTCTTTGCGTCTTCCTTGTCATAGTCATAGTATTCAAGCCTATGCAAGTCGTGTAAATCCCATGCCAGGGATCCATCGGCACCATTGATCTCTAGGGTATATAATGCTTTGTGACCACGTGCATAACGGGTTGATTCAAAAATCGCCAAAGATCCGTTAGCAAATCGAGCAAGGAAGGCACAGGCATCGTCAATGGTAACTTTTTGTTTCTTACCTGTCTTAGCATGTACACGCTCTTTAACAAATGTTTCGGTCATTGCACTCACCTCTACAATAGGACCATTCAACCAAATTGCGGTGTCAATACAGTGTGCGAGAAGATCTCCCGTTACGCCACTGCCAGCTACCTTTGCATCTAATCTCCATAAGCCTTCACCACCTTGTGGCAAATCTGTATTGATTGTCCAGTCCTGAAGAAAATTCGAACGATAATGATAGATTTTACCGAGTCTTCCTTCTTCAATCATATTTTTAGCAAGAGAAACTGCAGGGATACGGCGATAGTTGTACCAAACCATGTTTGGTACTTTTGCTTTTTCCACCTCACGAACCATTTCCTCACCTTCCTTACAATTCAATGCGAGTGGTTTTTCACACAGAATCGCTTTGCCTGCTTTAGCCGCAGCAATTGCGATTTCGTGGTGAACATTATTAGGTGCGGCAATATCAATTACATCGATGTCATCTCGATCGATCAGTTTGCGCCAATCTGTTTCAACAGACTCATATCCCCATTGTGATGCGAAAGCTTCTGCACGATCTTTATTGCGTGCACAAACGGCAGCAAGTTGAGGTTCATATTTTAAATCAAAGAAATTGGGTACTTTACGAAATGCATTCGAATGGGTTCTGCCCATAAAGCCGTAGCCAATTAGTCCGATACGTAATGGTTTTTTTGTAGCCATAATATTATGATATGTTGTTAATTAAGATTTAGGGAGAGTGGGAGTCACAAAAAAACCATATCCCAAAGGATATGGCTTTTTTTGTAAAGTTAAATGAAAGAAAACTTTTAAAGTTCAACTGGTTTGTAACCCCCTTTATTTTTGAAGTACAAAATTAAGGCGATGTAGCATACCAACATGAAGAAGGGAAAGATCGCAACACTGGCTAAAGATCCCTGCTTGCCATTTTGTATACCTTCTTCAACTTTCACCTTGTTTTCTTCAGGTAGTTTTCCAACTTTTTCGGCATCAATTGCAGTGTATGCACCCAAGAAATAGGTGCTATCATTTGAGATCGATTCGTAAGTTTCAACAGAGGTAGCTTCCTCAACTGAGGCTTTAATTGAATCTTCAGTCATCTTTCCAATTACTGGACCACCAAGGATTCCAACTGCTAGCATTCCGATACCCGCGATTGCATTAAGGGTTAATGCACCTCCTTTTGGGCATTGTTCGGAAACAACGCCAAGCGTGGTCGGCCAAAAGAAAGTCTTTCCAAACCCGTACAGAGTGGCACAGGCAAAAACTGCAAAAAGACCTGATGCGGTGCTCAACAAATAGAGCCCAGCAATGGCTAGCACTGCAGATGTTGCTAATAAGCCTAAAGGCCCAAGTTTTGCAACAATTGGACCGGCAAACCAGAAACGAAGAATCATCATGATTGCAGAGGTGTAAATAAGCACAAGTAGTGGGTGCTGCCCGGCTGCTTTGAGTGGTTCCTCCATAAGTCCAGTGATTGCTCCATCGGTACCTAATTCAGTCGTTGCTAACGGAATCATTATGATGCACATGAAAATAAGAAGAGGTCGACCCAAAGATTTGCAGTACAAGCCATAGGCTACTGTTCCAACTGCGGTTAATCCATAAACCATGTTGTCACTCCAACCAAAAACCATCCCTAATTGACGAAATATAAGGTATCCAGCAATCAGGGCTCCTATTGCACCAAATTCAGCGAGCATCTCTTTATAGGTGGTTCCAGAGGAAACTCGTTCATTAATAGGAAATCTAGCCTTGAGAAGCATGACTAAGTAAACGATGGCAGGGATAGCGATAAGATAAATAAGAATTCTCCAATCTTCTGCAGCCTGTTCACCTAAGACAATAGTAAGAATACCACCGATCACTAATCCGCCTGGCCACCCAGCATGAAGTATATTCAACCACTTAGTTTTGTCTTTATTAAACATCGTGGCAACCACTGGGTTGATGAAAGCTTCAACCGTACCGTTGCCCAAACCAAGAATAATGGATCCCATATAAAGCAAGTCATAGGCTTCTGTTTGAGCTGCTTTTAACGCATCTCCAGATAGTCCTTCAGCTGAAACGACACCGTATGCTTGAAAAGCTAAGAATGCATAAAGAGCATAGCATATAAAGCTGAATACCATCGCTGCCCGATAACCAATCTGATCGATAATTAAGCTAAAAACAATAATACTAATCGCGAATGGCCATATTCCCGCACCAAAGAGGACCTGGCCTTGTACTTGGTCTAAGCCAAATGTAGTTGGCCAAAAAGAAGGATCACCAACCAAGAATGCTCGGGTAATAAAAGCAAAAGCTGTGGTGATGAGGGCGATAAAGCACCCCCAAAATAATTTCATATCCGGTTCTGAATCTTGACTACTCATGATTTTTATGGGCTGTTATGTTAGGCTGTTAATAAGATAAACTTTTATAAGAATTTGCAAAACTTCCATTTTTTGCAAGCCTCAATCATTCGATTAGGCTTCCGATTTGTACTAAAAGTTTAGGATTTGTTTGATTTTCCCCAGCTGTCACGCAGGGCGACAGTTCGATTAAGAATTAATTGGCTTTCGGAATTTGAATCAGGGTCCTTGCAAAAATAGCCAATTCTTTCTAACTGAAAGGGCGATCCGACTTTGATATCGCTTAGGTTTGACTCGGTAAGGCAGGTCTCCAAGGTATGGAGAGAATCAGGATTTATATTTTCAGTAAAATCAACCCCATCGGAAACATCCTCTGGATTTGGGACAGAAAATAATCGATCATAAAGTCTGACCTTGGTCGGAATTGCAGTTTCTGCATCAACCCACTGTATTGTTCCTTTCACTTTCCTGCCGTCGCTTGTGTCACCACCTCTGGAGTCGGGATCATAGCTACATATAATTTCTGTAATTTCTCCATGGTTATCTTTGATCACTTCTTTGCAGGTTACGTAGTATGCATATTTTAGCCTTACTTCTTTACCCGGTGCCAGACGGAAGTACTTTTTGGGCGGGGCTTCCATAAAGTCATTGCGATCTATAAAAATATTTCTGGAAAAAGGAACTTTCCGGGTTCCAACATTTGAATCTTCAGGATTGTTTACAGCATCAATTTCTTCGGACTGTCCATCGGGGTAATTTTCAATCGTTAGTTTAAGAGGATTTAAAACACCGAGTCTTCTCTGGGCCGTTTTGTTCAAATCCTGCCTTAAGCAATGTTCGAGCAGTTCAACTTCTATCACATTTTCCCGTTTTGCCACGCCTACTCGTTCGGAGAAATCCAGAATGGATTGCGGGGAGAATCCACGCCTTCTCATGCCTTGCAGGGTTGGCATGCGTGGATCATCCCATCCGCTAACATGACCTTCTTCTACGAGTCGGAGCATTTTTCTCTTACTCATGACTACATAAGTCAGGTTCAGTCGTGCAAATTCAATTTGTTGTGGGTGGTGGATATCCAGATTTTCACAAAACCAATCATATAGCGGGCGGTGGTGTTCAAATTCCAAAGTACAAAGTGAATGAGTTACGCCTTCAATGGAGTCAGATTGTCCATGTGCAAAATCATAGGATGGATAAATTTTCCAAGTATCTCCTGTTTTGGGATGCTCTTTGTGGATGATTCGGTAAATCACGGGATCCCGAAGGTTTAAATTAGGGGAGGCCATATCTATTTTTGCCCGAAGGGTTTTAGCT
>TARA_B110000008_G_scaffold254681_1_pt1 | contig 13503 bp, 11 predicted proteins | sample TARA_B110000008 | Tara Oceans TARA_B110000008 (sample SAMEA4396496) | marine metagenome | biome: Westerlies Biome; feature: [DCM] deep chlorophyll maximum layer (ENVO:01000326); material: water (ENVO:00002006), including particulate matter (ENVO:01000060) such as... | depth 40 m
ATTTAAATTTTAAACAATTATTACATCAATTGAATCATTAACATATACTAAAATTTTTTGAATATTCTTATAATTCATCTTTTTCAAAGCAACTTCATATTCTTTTAATTGAACAGTATCCTTTTCTCTTAATTTACCTGTTTTAAAATCAATTATAACTGTTTTATTTTTTGTAAAAATAATTTTATCTGGTCTTAAAATTTTTCCACTAGGATTTAAAATTTCCTTCTCATTTAAAATCTTATATTGATTACTAAATAGCTCCTTTAAATTTTTATGATTTAAAATCTCAATAATTTTAGATCTTAAAATTTCTATATTCAAATTACTAAACATTTTTTTTTTCCTATAGTTATTCAAGATAAAATCTATTTCATTAACACTATTTATCTGACTTAAAAGTTCATGATATATAAGTCCCTTTGTTCTTTTATTTTCTGAATTATTTTTATTCAAATCAAAATATATTTTATTTTTCCAGTTTAAATTAGAATTAATATCTAAACTAAAATTTTGAGTAAAATCTTCTTTAAAATCTTTGTTTATTTCATTCTTTCCCCATTCGAATTCTCCCTTATGATTAGATTTTAAATTTTCACAATAAGACAGAAAAAGACCTGAGTAACTAAGAGAATTTATTTGATTTGTCTTCATACTTAAAATATGAAGTTCTTTTTTTGCTCTAGTCATTGCTACATATAAAATTGTAATTGCATCTAATTCAAATAATATCTTATGATGTTTATAAAGTTGCTCCCCAACAAATCCTATTTCTTTTAATTTTTCAGAAAAATTAACTAGACCCCATTCAAAATCTTTTAAATCTTTATCATCAATTGGAATCCAAATATTATTTATAATTCTTTTTTGAATGAAAGGATCATCTAAAAATGGAAGAATTACTATTGGGAATTCAAGCCCCTTTGCTTTATGAATAGTTAATACTCTTAAAGCATCAATTTTTTCTGGCATAGAGATGCATAATTCATCACAATTTTCACTCCAATAATTTAAAAATGAATACATATTATTTTCCCCATTAGCTGAAAAATTAAAAATGATATCTAAAAAATGTATTACAAAAACATCGTTGACCTTTATAAAATCAAAATGTGATATAGCATATTCAATAGCTTCATAAATGTTAAAATTCTTAAACTTTTCATGATCAAAATCATTCCTAAGCAATAAAGATAAATCTCTAAAAAAATCCTCTTTTTTTAACTCTATATAAGTCTTAACAAAATCATGATATTCTATAGATTCTGAATAATTTAAATTCCATAAATAGTCTAAAATTATTTTGTATTGCCTTTTATTATCATGATTAACAACTAACTTCATTAAGGCAATTAAAAACTTTACAGAATTAGAATTATTAATTAAAAGTGACTCTGACGAAATAATTCTAATCCCCTTTTTTAGTAGTTCTTCGGAAACTAAAATTGCTTGTCTTTTTTTTCTAACTAAAACTGCAATTTGATTAATTGAATATCCCCTTGAAAGAACAGATTTAACTTTTTTAAAAACTTCTTTTAAGTATAAATCATCAGATTCCTTTTTAAAATTTGTTTTAGGAATAAAATTTACTGTTATGTATCCTCCAGGATCATTGTGGCTTAACTGAGTCGATGTTTCATCAAATATTTTATTATATGTTTTATCAGACAAAAAAGTTGATGAATTTTTAAAAAAATCATTATTAAATTTGATTATTTCATCTTTACTTCTAAAATTAATTTTTAATCTTTTTATTTCTGGCTCTATTTGAAAAGGACTCTTTTTTTTATTTAAATTAATAAACTGATTTACATCACCTCCTCTCCATCTATAAATAGCTTGTTTTGGGTCGCCGACTAAAAAAAGAGACCCCTTAAAATTACTGGTGTATTCTGTCTCCAATGAATTAGAAATTAAAGGAATTAAATTACCCCATTGTAATTTTGAAGTATCTTGAAATTCATCAATAAAATAATGTTTATATCTTTCTCCCAAACGTTCAAAAATATATGGTGCAGGTTGATCCTTTATAATCATAGAAATTTTAGAATTAAATTTATCTATTAATATTTTTTTTTCATTAGTCTCAATTTCTTCTAATTTTTTCCCCATTAAACTTGAAAGTGATAAAGGAATCCAATTTTTTAATAAAGATTTAGTAAAAAAGAATAATTGAACTTTAGGTTGAATTTCAGAATAATATTGATTTAAATCTTGTCTAATTAGATTAATTTTATCTTTAATTAATTCTTCTTTATTTTTTGAATATAATTGACCTAATCCTGATAGTGAATCTCCTAAATTTTTATTATTTGAAAAATTAAAATCTAAATTTTTTAGTTTTTCAAAATAATTATATAACGTTCCTCTAAAAAAATCTTTTTTTTCAAGTTTATTTTTGTGAATTAAACCTAATGCATTAGTTGACAATGATTTAATATCACTTTTTAATGATAATATCCTATTATTTAAAACTTTATAACTATCCCTAAAAATTTTATCAGATTTTTTAATAATAGAACCAAGAGGAATTCTATTATTTTCGTTTAAAAGTATTTTTGCAAAATCAATAAGATCCTTTTTAATATTTATACTTTTTCCCTCTGAAATTTTATAAAAACTATAGAGCAATAGAGTTTCAGTTATTTTTGGTTTTAAACCTACATCATTAATAATTGAATCAACCATTTCAGATAATATTTTGTTATTATCAATAATAACTTCAAAATTTGACGATAATTTAAAATCTCTTGAAAAAGTTCTAATAATTCTATGAGTAAATGAATCAATAGTAATTATATCAAATGATCCATAATCATAAATAATTTTTTTTAATATTAAACTACTTCTAATTTTAATTTCTTCATCTGTTATTTTTAATTCATTTTTTAAATGATTAGTAATAACTTCTTCTTTAGACGGGTTAGTTTTTAATATAAAAAGTTTATTAAGAACTCTACTTTTTAATTCATTAACAGCTTTATTGGTAAATGTTATTGCCAATAATGATTTATGATTTAATTCTAATTTAGGATTAATTAAAAACGTTAAATATTCTAAAACTAAACTGAAAGTTTTTCCAGAGCCAGCCCCTGCATTTATTATTTTAAAATTAGAATTAGACAAGAATTAAAATATATCTATAAATTTAATGATTTACTTATCAAAGCATAAAATGAAAAAATAAATTTTACTTTTGTAAAAACTTTAAAAACAAAATCATGGCTTTTGAATTACCAAAACTAAACTATTCTTACGATTCTCTTGAACCTCATATTGATTCTAAAACGATGGAAATTCATCATGGAAAACACCATGCTGGATATACTAATAATCTTAATAATGCAATTAGTGGGTCAGAACTTGAAAATCATTCTATAGAGGAAATATTAAAAAATTTAAATATGGAGAATCCTGCTCTTAGAAATAATGCAGGAGGTTTTTATAATCATAATCTTTTTTGGAATATCTTAAGTCCAAATGGAGGCGAAACACCAAATGGTAAATTATTAAATTCTATTGATCAACATTTTCAAAGTTTTGAAAATTTTAAGAATGAATTTTCTAAAGCTGCTGCAACAAGATTTGGATCAGGTTGGGCGTGGTTATGTGTTCATGAAAATGGAAAATTAGAAATTTGTTCAACTGCCAACCAGGACAATCCGCTAATGCCTGGAATAGGATGTGATGGTTTTCCAATATTAGCAATAGATGTTTGGGAACATGCTTATTACTTAAATTATCAAAATAGAAGACCCGATTATATTAATGCTTTTTTTAATTTAATTAATTGGGAAAAAGTAAACGAAAAGTACTTAGCTAACTCTCGAAGGGGAATTAGTTGATAAAACTCATCACTAGTTACTTAAGTTTTACTCCATGAAAACTCGTTGTCCATTCCATCTATAATACTTTTTTCATTTGTATATGTGGCCTTTAGCTGCCTTTTTTCTTGCGCAAAAATATTATTGCAAAACAAAAAAAGTTAGATAAATTATGGAAATATATTTTTTCACTTTTGATTTTTTTCTAGAACTAATGTGATATATAAATTTTTACAAATTAAACCAGTAGCTTAGCTTAAAGGTAAGACTTCTTAATTTTGGAGCAAAAATATTTGATGCAATGTAGTTATCATTATAAACTAAATAAAAATCTGATAAAGGTGCAAACCTCCACTGTAGTCTCGAATTTATCCCTATGGATTCTCCAATATTAGAGTATTGTATGTAATTTGACCAAAAAAGTTTTTTATTAAATGTGAAATTTATCTTAGGCCCAACTAGCCATAAACCAGCAGTATCATATGGTTTTGGTAATTCAATTTTATCATAGCTAATATTTAAACTTATTTGAAATATTGGTTCAATCCGGTATCCTAATTTAGCTTGAATAGACTTTTTTGTTCCGTTGAAAAATTGTCCAGATCCAACCTCAAAAAAATAGGTAAACTCATTAAAAAAATTATTTCTGAATGAAATTTTCAGATTGGGATAGTTATAGCCTCCAATTGGAATTGGAACAGCTCCATCTCTTCGAGTAATATTAAACTCACTATCAAGGTATGTGTATGGATAACTGAAATCTATGCTTAAGTTTGATAAGCTTTTAAAATCAATTTCAAAACTAGCAGAGAAATCTCTATCCATTATCAGTGAGTTTATATTTGGTTTAGTTATATATCTAAATGATGGAATAATACTAATATTTGAAATCTTTTCAGTTTCAATCCAAAATCTTCTTTCATATCTAATATATTGTTTGAAAATACCTTTTCTTCTAATAAATCCTAGATCAGATTCAAATCCTTCACCAACGCTAATAATTTTTGAATAAACTCCATGATTTTTACTATTGTATAAAAGATTTATTCCAATTGAATACGAATCATCTTTTTTTATTTCATCTATAGAATTATGATAAAATAGTGATCCAGACCACTTTGAATTTTTTGATCTCAGGTTGTAATCTAGTCCAAAAACTCTATTAAATTTTTCCTGATCATTTATAAAATTGGAATTACCAGTTTTTTCTCTGTTAATAAAAAATAAATTTATATTTGATTTTGAAAAAACTCTTTGTTGAAGTGACAAGACCATGTTGTTATTTGAACTAATTTTATTGCTTTCATCCTGTTCAGTTTGCATATTTAAAAAACCTAGTCTTAAATTATCTGTTATTTTACCACTTAGTCTTAAACCGGCAATTATTCTATTTTCAATTGTATTTCCATCTTTATCTTTTGCAACACCAATTCTTCTTGAAAAAAATGCTCTTGAATCCCTTGAGTCTCCTAAACTTGAAAACAAGTCACTATTTTGAATAAAAAATTGTCTTTTCTCAGGTAAATTAATTTCAAATCTTGTAAGGTTTACTAATTGATCATCCACTTCTACTTGTGAAAAATCTGGGTTAAAAGTCAAATCCAGATTCATTCCATTGCCTACAGATATTTTAGCATCTCCCCCAAATGAAAAATCACTAAAAGAACTTTTATTTTCATAATCCTTTGAAATAATCCCATTAGTATAGGGTATGATTATTATTGGACTTTTTGAGCTCCCTAAAGGTTTTTCAAATATTAAATCACCAAAATAAGAAATATTAAGTCCATTTTGACCTTTAGGAATATAAGTCCATGAATTGAATTCAGAATACACATTGTCTGCTCTATAAAAATTAACTTTCCATCTAGTTGATTCTTCGGGGAATTTTAATGAACTAAAAGGAATTTTAAATTCGACACTGTAATAACCATCTTGTTTAACTGTTTTAACATCAAACCTTATATCCCATGAAAAATCTATGTCATTTCCAGAGCTCTGCCCTCCATTAGAAATTAAAGCATCTTTTTTGACTCCAGAAGAAGTTGACTCAAACCAAAAAGCATTTGTGGCATCACTATAAGTATCAAACATAACAAGGATCGCGTCTGCACCTCTAGTTTTCGCATCGCGCTTTAATGAGGGTTCTCCTACTTTATCTGCAGTTGTATATGCTTTTGCAAAAACATATAAAAATTTATTATCGTAAATAATTTTAATTTCGTTTTTTTGAGAACCCTTATTCTCAGGTATTGGAATAATACCATTAAATTCATCAGAAATCATTGAAGCTTTACGCCAAGATACTTCATTATCAATTCCGTCTAAAATAATAGTTTCTTCAGTATATGAGGCAGATATATTATACTTTTCTTGAGAGAGTAAATTTTGAAAAGAGTAAAAGAAAACAAGAAATAAAATAGTTAATGCTCTCATTTCATATAAATACTGCCAAAAGTAACTTAATTCAATAAGCTCTTTGGGATTTTCCTTCATAAAAGTTAATAAACGCTCTATTAACAACTCTATTCCCTCCTGGAGTCGGATAATCTCCAGTAAAATACCAATCTCCAATGTTGTCTGGGCATGCTTTATGTAACGAATTAACCTCTTGAAAAATAACATCTAATTCAGCATTAATTTTATTAATTTTTAAAATATCTGCAATTTTTCTTGATATTTCTTGATTTGAAAATGGTCTATAAAAATCTTTAACATTATTTTTTTTCTCAGATACATTTTCTTTAAATCCATCAACACATTTGTTATATATTTCTTTAACTACTGAATTATATGTGCCTTTATCTTTATGAAGTTCTACACAAGCTTTAAAAGCAATAAACTGGTCTAGTTTTGCCATATCAATTCCATAACAATCTGGATAACGAATTTGAGGAGCACTTGATACAATAATTATTTTTTTTGGTTCCAATCTATCTAACATTCTAAGAATACTTTTTTCAAGGGTTGTACCCCTTACAATACTATCATCAATTATTACAAGATTATCAGTCTTTTTTATAATACCGTAAGTTATATCATAAACATGAGCTACCAAATCATCTCTTGAACTATCCTGAGTAATAAAGGTTCTTAATTTTGCATCTTTAATTGCAATTTTTTCAATTCTTGGTCTTAGTTGGAGCATTTTTTTTAAAGAATCTACATTATTGGACTTTTTAATTTTTTCAAGTCCTTGAGTAAGTTCTATTCTTAAATAATCTTGAACTGCTCCTATCATTCCATAAAAAGACGTTTCTGCTGTATTTGGAATAAAAGAAAAAACTGTATTTTCAATGTCACCATTTATAGAATCAAAAACTGCTGGAAACAAAAATCTCCCCAATTTCTTTCTTTCTTTATAAATTTCAGCATCACCACCTCTAGAAAAGTATATTCTTTCAAAAGAACATGACCTTTTTTCTAATGGTGTTATTATTTCTTTAATTTCAACATCGCCAGATTTTTTATTAATAATTGCATGTCCAGGAGGAACTTCTTTTATTTTATCAAAAGTAAGATTGAAAACAGTTTGTATTGCTGGTCTTTCAGATGCAACAACTAAAATTTCATCATCATTATAATAAAAAGCAGGTCTAATACCTGAAGGATCTCTTAATATAAAGGAGTCTCCATGACCTAATAAACCAGCAATAGCATATCCTCCATCCCAATTTCTAGATGCTTTCTTTAAAACTTTTGCCATATCTAGCCTTTCTGCAATTAAGGGTGAAGCTTCTAATTTTGAATACCCTTCTTTTTTTAAACTTTTATAAATTTTTGCTACTGCAGAGTCTAAAAAATGTCCAATTGCTTCCATAACAGTTATAGTATCTGCTTTCTCTTTAGGATGCTGACCAATTTCTATAAGGTTTTCAAAAAGTTCTTGAACATTTGTCATATTAAAATTACCTGCTAATATTAAATTTCTATGCATCCAATTATTTTGTCTAAGAAAAGGATGAACATTTTCAATACTGTTTTTTCCAAAGGTTCCATACCTAACATGACCCAACATTAACTCTCCTATATAAGGTATTTCTTTTTTTAAATTTTCAGTTTCATTAAGAATATTAGGGTTTTCTTCTTTAACAAGATTAATTCTATCATTTATATTTTTAAATATTCTTTGAATTGGTTGTGGTTTAGCTGATCTAATTCTACTTATATACCTTTCTCCAGGAGACATGTCAAATTTAATGCTTGCAAAACCAGCTCCATCCTGACCTCTATTATGTTGCTTTTCCATTAACAAATACATCTTATTAAGTCCATATAAAGATGTTCCATATTTTTTTCTATAGAAATCCAAAGGTCTTTTCAGGTGCAAAAATGATATTCCACATTCATGATTTATCTGATCACTCATAATATCAATAATTAAATTTTATTTCAAATTCAGAAATTTTTTTTAATTCATTCATTCTAATAAATAATTCTTGTTGTGTTAAATTAATTAAGTTCTCAGTTCCAAACTTTTGAACAGTAAAAGAGGAAACAGCTATACCATAAGCTATTGCAGATTTTAAATTATTAAATGATAATTTTTTTGTTTGACTTAAGTAACCTGCAATAGCTCCAATGAATGAATCTCCGGCACCAGTAGGGTCATATACTTCTTCAAAAGGAATAGCAGGAATACTAAATATTTTATCTTCATTAAACAACATCGCTCCATGTTCTCCCTTTTTAATTATTATAAATTTTGGTCCAAGTTTAGAGATTTTTTTTGCAGCTTTCAATAACGAGTATTCATTTGTTATTTGACGTGCTTCATCATCATTTATTGAAATTATATCTGTTTTTTTAATTAATTTTTCCAATTGCTTATCAAATCTTTCAATCCAATAATTCATTGTATCTAAAATAATTATTTCAGGTCTAGAAATCATTTGATTTAAAACATCCAATTGAACATTTGGATCTAAATTTCCCAAAACAAGTATATCTGAATCTCTATATTTATTCGGAACATTAGGTTTAAATTTTTCTAATACATTAAGTTGTGTGTCAAGAGTTATTCTTGAATTTAAATTGTCTTCATATCTGCCTTTCCAATAAAATGTTTTCAAATTAGCAGCAATTTCAACCCCTGAGCAATCTAATCCTTTATCTTTAATTATTTCAAGATGTTCTCTTTTAAAATCAGATCCAATTATTGAAACTATTCCGCAATCATTACTAAATAATGAAGCTGATAAACCAATATACGTTGCACAGCCTCCTAATATTTTATCCCTACTTCCCAAGGGAGTTTCAATCCCGTCATAGGCAATAGTACCTAAAACAAGAATTTTGTTGTTCATCTGACAAAAATATAAAACTCTTTTTGCTTAAAACTAACAAAATTGAACAATTTATAATTTAAAGCCAGAATCAATAGATAATTGATTTGAATTTGCTGCCTCTACAGCTAGAAAGTCACACCTTTCGTTTTGAGGATGATTGCTATGGCCTTTAATCCATTCAAATTTTACGTTATGTTTATTATAAACATTTAAAAATCTTTTCCAAAGGTCAATATTTTTCTTTTTTTTAAAATTATTTTTTTTCCAATCAAAAAGCCATTTTTTTTTAATAGCATCAACAACATATTTTGAGTCAGAATAAATAATTACATCAAAACCATCCTTTTTTAGTAATTCTAATCCAGTTATTACCGCCAATAATTCCATCCTATTGTTGGTAGTTTTAGTAAATCCCTTGGAAAACTCTTTAATTAAATTCTTTCCAACCCATTCCATTATCAATCCATATCCGCCAGGACCTGGATTACCTAATGATGAACCATCTGTATATATATTTACTCTTTTAAACAATCTAAACTTTAAACAAAATTGATTCAATAACTTTTGGAAAATGTTCTAGTTCTAAATTATGAACTTTTTTTGAAATTTCTTCAACAGAATCACTTTCGAATATTTCAACCTCTTTCTGAAAAATTATTTTACCAGTATCATAGCTATCATCTAAATAATGAATAGTTATTCCCGATTTTCTTTCATTATTTCTTTTAACTGCCTCATGAACATTAATTCCATACATGCCTTTACCTCCATAATTAGGTAATAAAGCAGGATGAATATTGATTATTATATTTGTAAAATAATTAATTATTGAACTAGGTATTTTTAATAAAAACCCTGCAAGTATTATTAAATCAGGATTTAATAGCTTAAGTTCTTTTAAAATTACACCTTCTTTTAATTCATTAAAATTAAAACATCTAGATTTAATATTAAAAGGCTCTATCCTTTTTAAAACTTGAGCTTTAGAATTATTTGTGAAAACTTTTAAAAATGAGACTCTATCATTATTATTAAAATAATTTAAGATATTTTCAATATTTGTTCCATTTCCAGAAGCTAATAATACTATTTTCTTTTTATAATTTCCTTTAAAAGTCATACTATATAGGTGTTTTCAAAGCTGAATTAAAAACATTAATGCAAAATAAGTTATTAATCTTTAGTAAAAGGTTGTTTTATTTCAAAGTTTGTTATTTTTGTTGTCATATTATTTTAAAACTTATTCAATATGTCAGATATTTCATCTAGAGTAAAAGCAATTATTGTCGACAAATTAGGTGTTGACGAAAATGAAGTCGTTCCTGAAGCTAGTTTTACTAACGATTTAGGAGCAGACTCTCTCGATACAGTTGAACTGATAATGGAATTCGAAAAAGAATTCGATATTCAAATTCCAGATGACCAAGCTGAAAATATTTCTACTGTTGGTCAAGCAATTCAATATATAGAGCAAGGAGATTAATATTAACCTACATGAAGCCAAGACGCGTAGTAGTTACGGGATTAGGCGCTTTGACACCAATTGGTAACTCAATATCTGAATATTGGGATAGTTTAATAATTGGTAAAAGCGGAGCTGGACCTATTACTTATTTTGATACTCAACACTTTAAAACAAAATTTGCCTGTGAATTAAAGAATTTCGATGCTTTAAACTATATGGATAGAAAGGAAATGAGAAAGAATGATAGATTTTCTCAATATGCCATAGTAGCTGCTGAAGAAGCAATTAATGATTCAAATATTAATCTAGAAAAAATTAATAAAGATAGAGTAGGAGTAATTTGGGGAGCAGGAATTGGAGGTCTTGAAACTTTACAAAATGAAGTTCTTAGTTTTGCTGAAAATAATTTTATACCCAGATTTAATCCATTTTTAATCCCAAAGCTAATTGCTGATATTGCCCCTGGTTTAATTTCGATTAAGTATGGTTTTACTGGTCCTAATTTTGCAACAGTTTCTGCATGTGCATCTTCCTCTAATGCAATTATAGATGCCCTAAATTATATTAGATTAGGATATTCTGATATGATTATATCTGGAGGCTCTGAGGCAGGTGTTACTATTGCTGGTATTGGAGGTTTTAACGCAATGCATGCGCTCTCTACTAGAAATGAGGATCCTAAAACTGCATCTCGTCCATTTGATAATGAAAGAGATGGTTTTGTTTTGGGAGAAGGTGCAGGAGCTCTTATCATAGAAGAATATGAACATGCAATAGCCCGAGATGCAAAAATATATGCTGAAGTAGTTGGAGGTGGTCTTTCAGCAGATGCTTATCATATGACTGCACCACATCCTGATGGAATAGGTGCAGTTAAAGTAATGCAAAATTGTTTAAAAGACGCAAAAATAAGTCATGAAAAAATTGACACAATTAATATGCACGGAACTTCGACTCCTCTTGGAGATATTGCTGAATCAAATGCGGTAATTTCTGTTTTTAAAGACCATGCTTATGATATTAATTTAAATTCAACCAAATCAATGACTGGGCATCTTTTAGGAGCAGCTGGTGCAATTGAAGCTATAGCATCTATTCTCTCTATTAATAATAATATCATCCCACCTACTATAAATCACGAAAATTTTGATGATAAAATTGATTCTAATTTAAACTTCACATTTGGAAAAGCTCAAAAAAAAGAGATTAATTATGCAATGTCCAACACTTTCGGATTTGGAGGTCATAATGCCTGTGTTATTTTTAAAAAAATATAATAAATTAGAGTGTGAGATTTTTTGATAAAATATTTAAGTCCCAAACGAAATCATCTGGGAATTTTTTATTTAAATTAAAAAATGAGTTAGATATAATATCGAAAAATAAAGATTTATTTAAAAAAGCCTTTACACATAGTTCAATGAATATTAAGGACAGTTCAGGTAAAAAAATAAATTATGAAAGACTTGAATTTCTTGGAGATTCAATTTTCTCATTAATAATAACTCAATACCTTTTTAATAATTTTCCTAAAGCTGAAGAAGGTGATCTTACTAAACTTAAAGCTAAAATAGTTAGTCGAGAAAACCTAAATTCTATCGGCAAAAAAATGAATTTATTAAATTTAATTGAAACTACTAATCAAAAAAATTTTGGTAAAAATATCCATGGCAATCTACTTGAATCATTATTAGGGGCTCTTTTTTTAGATCAAGGGTTTGAGATAACTAAAAATTATATAATTAAAAAAATAATTAAACCCTATGTTAATAAAAATTCATTAAATATATTAATTCTGAGTTATAAGAGTTTAATCCTAGAATTAGCTCAAAAAAGAAAAAGAAAAATAACATTTAAAACAATTTTTAATAAAGAAGATGGCGATAAAATCTATTTTTCATCAAATCTTTATTTAGACGAAAAATTTTTATGCAAATCTTCAGGTACTTCTAAAAAAAAAGCAGAAGAAAATGTTTCTAAAAAATCATTTGATGAATTAAAATTAAAACTGCAATAAATATAATGCCAAGAAAATACATTTTAAATGATATTATTATTGAGGATTCAATCTATTTAATTGGTATTTGTTCAGTACTAGATAATTTTAATTTAGTTTATAAGTTAAATAAACAATTGAATTTAAACTTTGTTAGATCAAAAAAAGATATTGATCTTCCAAAAGAAAAGGCATATTATAGTCACTTTATTGCCAAAAATAAATCAAAAGAAATTATTTATGATTTTTTTTCAAACAAATTCAAAAAGATCAGTTCACCAGATAAACTTAATAAGCTTGATTTATTTAACTACCATTTTTCAAAAGAAGTATATTTGCTAAAAGAATATAAAGAAGCTGATTATTTTTTAAAATCAACAGATCAAAAATATCATCAAAAAATAATTAATTCTATAAGAAATATTCCTCAAATTTCAATAATTTATAATGTAAATTCAAATGAAATTAAGAATAAGGAAAATTTAATATTTAACTAATGGATTTTATTAAGAAAACAAAAATTGTCGCAACACTTGGCCCTTCATCTAGCGAATCAAAAATAATTGAAAAAATGATTTTAGAAGGAGTAAATGTTTTTAGAATTAATTTTTCTCATGCTGATTATAAACTTGTCAAAGAAAAAGTTGAAATAATTAGAGCTCTTGATAAAAAATTAAACACAAGTTCTTCAATTCTTGGAGATTTGCAAGGACCTAAAATAAGATTAGGTAAAATAGAAGAAGATATTGAAATTTCAGAGGGAGAAGAATATGACTTTTATACCGATAAAGAATTTATTGGAAATAAAAACAAAGGATACGTAAACTATAATAAATTTTCAAAAGATTTGTCAAAAGGAGAAAATATTTTAATAGACGACGGGAAATTAATTTTTAAAGTCATTTCATCAGACAAAAAATCTATAGTAAA
>TARA_B110000008_G_scaffold10958_1_pt1 | contig 13482 bp, 12 predicted proteins | sample TARA_B110000008 | Tara Oceans TARA_B110000008 (sample SAMEA4396496) | marine metagenome | biome: Westerlies Biome; feature: [DCM] deep chlorophyll maximum layer (ENVO:01000326); material: water (ENVO:00002006), including particulate matter (ENVO:01000060) such as... | depth 40 m
AATCTATCAAAGATATTCGATCAAGCTAATGTTGAATCAATCTTAGAAAAGTGCTTAGATCAGAAAACTTTAGAAGATCTCAGCGTCCTTGAATTTCAAGAAATGCTTTCAGTGGAGAATAATTCTTTTTAAAGATTATCTGGAATAAAACGAAGAGCCTCTTTGCTAAATAGAAAAGTCTGATCTGAGTAATGGACTGACTCAGTATTTCTAGAAGAGCCAAAATTGTGCATGCCATAAACTGTTCGGCCATTCACCCCTTCTTCAATAATATAAAATAAACCATCTCCTCCAGACATATCAATGCTTTTTGTTTGAGCATTTGGAGTTCCATAAACAGCTCTTAGGGTGTCAACCGAGCCTTGAATCGCATAAGATCTTCCCAACCTTGTTATTGTTGTAATTTTCTCCCATTCATCTGTTTGTTTTCTATTAATTTCGATAAACCAATCTTTGCAATTTGATATCACATCTTCTGTCTCAGGAATCGGCTGGGCATTCATTTCCGATAGCCATTCATGAGCCATTAAACAGGAGTTATAGCCTGCATGCTTATTTTTGAAATCAGTTTGCCTATCCCAGGGCCATACTGTCTCAGCAATACTTGGATTGTTTTCTGCAAGTTTCATGAGATACCTGTACTGGCGAGAATTTTCTGAATAAGAGTGATCAAACTTAATATCAATGAAGTCATCAAGGGTAATTTTAGCCTGTGTTGATAAAAGTTCATTGGCAACAAAAGACCTATTAGTAAGTCGTTGCTCAAAATATACATTAGGATTCTTTGGATCCAAGGCCATTGAGTATTGCCCCATTACTGCATATGGATTCTGATTTGTACTTTGAATCCAACCATTAGGAGGATTGATGAAAGTTGGGAGGTTTTTAATAGGCTGATTTAATGGCCAAATATCGTTAGATGAAATACCTTGCAAAACCTCTCTTGCAGCTTTTGGAGTTTCTCTAGTTGGAATTCTTCCATTATAAAAAAAACCAATATTTTTTGACGAATCCATGACAACAAAATTAAAGCTTGGAATCTTTCTAGCGCTTAATGCAGACTCAAATGCTTGAACACTTTGAGCCTCATTTAATGCAAACCACCCATCAATCTCTTGAAAAGAATTTTGTGTTGAATGTCTCAAGGCAAATGTTTTATCTTTTATTTCAAGGACAGGACCAAATTCTGAGTACTTAAAATTTTGCTTTATTTTAATTTTTAAAAAACCAAGAAGTTTAATATGCAGATAATCTTTTTCTATCTCAAACGGAACCCATGCTTCGTCTAATAGGTATTCATTTGAATTATTTGGATTAATGGTTAATTCAAATATATCTAGAATATCCGGCTTATTTACGGTTGCCCCCCATCCAATACTTTTATTAAAACCAACGTTGACCACGAATGATCCTGGAAAATTTCCACCATGAGCGCTCCATCCGGACTGGCTTTTTACGTTTAACTCATACCACCCAACGGGTCCAGCAAGAGGTTGGTGAGAATTGATCAGCAGAAAAGAAGATTCCCCTTCACTTTTTTTACCATTCACAGCAATAGCATTAGAGCCAGTTGGAATTGATGTGGATACATGATTCGACATCACAGCCAAATCTCTATCAAGTCCTGCAAAAAATAGATGTTGTATATAAGATCCAGCAATCACATCTTCTTTGGTAATGGGATGCAGTTTTTGGTTAACTTTTTTTGGATTATCTCGAGCAAATTTATTGACTCCATCTGCATAGGCTTGCGCCATCCTAAGCGATCTATCTGAAAGCTGATTTTTTGCAATTTTCTCTACATTTTGATGGACACGCAACAGTCTCACTAGATAGTCTGTCTCTAATCCTTTTAAACCATTAAAGAGAGCACTTTTGCCTCGATACAAAGGCATAAGTTCAACTAAGTCATCGTATGAATCTTCTGCATGAGAGAGGCCTATTCCATAAGCTATATCCAGGTCTGTTTCACCTCGAATATAAGGAATTCCCCAAAAATCTCTATGAATCACAACATCATATTGATGTGCCTGCATATCCGTTTGGATTTTTATGCTAGAACAGGCACTTAAAAAAATAGCAAAAAAGCTAATAATCAATTGATTTTGAAGGGTTGAATTTATTTGAATCATCACAATTTATTATTGTATTGGTTTTACAGGAAAAATTATTACAAACATGCAAAAAAATATCTTAGTCATCGGCGCTGGATCCTTGATTGGTCAGGAGGTAATTTCATTAATTCAAAAAGCTGGTGATAATCCGATAATCACCTCTAGATCAGAGATGATGATTCAAAATGGAGATTTCTTTCAACTGGATCCTAACAAAGATCTTTCTCAATTAGATGCATTGCCCGAATCAATTGATGGTCTTCTTTATTGCCCTGGTTCCATTTCATTGAAATCACTTCAACGAATGAATATTTCTGATATTCAGGAGGATATGAGAGTTAATTTTGAAGGAGCTTTCAATATAGTTAAAAAAGTTCTCCCAAATCTTAAGAAAGATACTGGAGCCTCTATTGTTTTTATTTCTTCGGTTGCAGCAACTTCAGGTATGACATTTCATACATCAATTTCTGCTTCAAAGTCTGCTTTAGAGGGTTTTTCTAGAAGTTTAGCTGCTGAATTAGCACCTAGAGTCGCTGTAAATTGTGTTGCACCTTCTTTAACTGATACACCATTAGCTGCTAATCTTCTGAGCGATGAAAAACGTATTAAAGCATCTGAGGAAAGACACCCCCTAAATGCTATTGGCAATCCTAAAGCTTTAGCTGGAGTAATATACGGACTATTATCAGCAAAAGAAAATTGGATTACTGGTCAAACTATCTCTGTAGATGGCGGTCTATCGACTCTAAGATAAAGCTCACTTGAGCTTTTTGGTCTATAATTCTGCGTATGTCAGGGAATACATACGGAAAATTATTTAAAGTTACCACTTATGGTGAAAGTCATGGGAAGGCCCTTGGATGCATTATTGATGGCTGCCCCCCTCAAATAAAGATTTCAACTGAGGAGATTCAAATAGAATTAGATCGCCGAAAGCCAGGACAATCAGATGTTACAACGCAACGCAAAGAGGGCGATAGAGTAGAAATTCTATCCGGAGTATTTGAAGGTAAAACAACAGGAACACCTATAAGTTTAATTATTTACAACGAAGATCAAAGATCTCATGACTACTCCAATCTTCAGGATACTTTTCGGCCGAATCATGCCGATATTACATATCAAGCAAAATATGGTCATAGGGACTACCGAGGCGGAGGTCGATCAAGCGCTAGAGAGACAGCTATGAGGGTAGCAGCAGGAGCAATTGCTAAAAAATATCTCAATACTCTTGGCATTCAAACCACTGGATATGTAAGTCAGATTGGCTCCATAAAAGCAGACTTAATTAATCCTAGCGAAGCCTTAGGCAACAAATATTTTTTCGCAGACAGCAAAAAAATTAAAGATCTAGACATATTATTTGCTGAATTAATTCAAGAAGGAAATTCTGTTGGAGCTAAATTGGGAGTCTGCATACAAAACTGTCCTGTTGGTCTTGGAGCACCAGTTTTTGATAAGCTAGATGCTGATTTAGCTAAAGCAATCATGAGCATCAATGCAGTCAAGTCAGTTTCAATTGGCAATGTTGATGGGATATTAGATCTTAAAGGCTCAGAAATTAGAGATGAAATTCGTAAGAATGGGTTCACTTCAAACAATGCAGGCGGAATTCTTGGAGGGATATCAAATGGTGATCCTATAGATATAGAATTCCTCATTAAGCCTACCAGTAGTATCAAGGCTAAAGGGCAAAGCCTTAATGCCAATGGAGAAGAGGTAGAAATTGAGGTTACTGGCAGACATGATCCTTGTGTTGGTCTGCGAGCAGTGCCAATAGCCGAGGCCATGGCTAATTTAGTCATCATGGATCATCTCCTTAGAAACCGTGCACAGTGCTCTGATGTAGATCAAACACTTCCATTCACTAAATAATGAAGACTCTTTACGATAAACTTTGGGATGATCATTTGGTTCAGACCTATGAATCAAAAGAGGCTTTGGTTTATATTGATCGTCATTACCTTCATGAAGTTACTTCCCCTCAAGCGTTTGAGGGTTTAAGGCATAAAAATTTATCTCCGTGGAGACTAAGAGCAAATGTTGCCACCCCAGATCATAATGTTCCCACGATTAGGGGCGATTCGTTTAAAGCAGAATCTATCGAAGATGAGATTTCTAAAATTCAAGTTATGGAGCTCGATAAAAACTGTAATGAATTTGAAATTTTACAGTTTGATATTGAATCCAAGGAACAGGGGATTGTTCATGTGATGGGTCCTGAACTAGGTTATACCTTGCCAGGAATGACTATTGTTTGTGGTGACTCCCACACTTCTACCCATGGAGCATTTGGTTGTTTAGCTATGGGCATTGGAACATCTGAAGTAGAACATGTTTTAGCTACCCAATGTTTAAAAATTTCTAAATTAAAAAATATGCAAGTTCTTTTTGAGGGTAAACCTCAAGATGGCGTAACCTCAAAAGATATAGTACTTCATTTAATTAAACTTATTGGTACTGCCGGTGGAACTGGTCATGCAATTGAGTTTGCCGGCTCTTATATTGACTCAGTTTCGATGGAATCAAGAATGACAATCTGCAATATGGCTATAGAGGCTGGAGCTAAAGTTGGTTTAATTGCTGTTGATCAAACCACTTTAGATTATGTAAAAGATCATAGCAGCATGACTCAACAAGATTTTGATCAAGCTCAAAATTTTTGGGGAACACTTCGTTCTGACGAAGATGCTATTTTTGATAAAAAAATAATTATAAATGTTGCCTCACTAAAGCCTCAGGTAACTTGGGGCACATCTCCAGAAATGACTGTCGATTTTGATGGAAATATACCTAATGAATCAGATGTTCCTTTGGATCAGGTAGAAAATTTAAAACTAGCTAAAATGTACATGGGTCTAGAAAAAGCAACGACACTTAAAGACCTTACTTTTGATCGTGTCTTTATTGGGTCATGTACAAATTCTAGAATTGAGGATCTGAGGTCGGCAGCAAGTGTTATTAAAGGGCAGAGAGTTTCCGGTAATATAATTGAAGCAATTGTTGTACCAGGATCTGGTTTGGTTAAAGCTCAAGCAGAGAAGGAGGGCTTAGATAAAATTTTTGAGGACGCTGGTTTTTTATGGCGTGACCCAGGATGTTCTATGTGTCTAGGAATGAATCCAGATCAATTAAAACCATACGAACGTTGTGCTTCTACTTCAAATAGAAATTTTGAAGGCAGACAAGGCAATCTAGGCAGAACCCATTTAATGAGCCCGGTAATGGCAGCATTGACAGCTATCAATGGCATAATTTCGGATCCCTCATGAGCAGTGAAATAATTCAGGGAGTTGTAGCTCCATTTGATCGTGACAATATTGATACTGATCAAATTATTCCAACAGAATATTTAAAGTCTATTAAGAAATTTGGTTTTGGAGACTATCTTTTCGATGGCTGGAGATATCTTGACAAAGGCTTGCTTGGCATGACATCGAGTCAAAGAGAAATAAATGTAGACTTTATTCTCAATCAATCCCCTTTTCAGGACTCCCAAATTCTTCTTGCAAGAGATAACTTTGGATGCGGATCTAGTCGAGAGCATGCTGTTTGGGCTTTAAGAGATTTTGGATTTAAAGCAGTAATAGCTAGCTCTTTCGGAGATATTTTCTATAACAATTGTTTTAAAAATCAAGTTCTCCCTATTAAGCTATCCAAAGAAAAAATCAATATTTTATTTGAATTATCAACTCAGTCCTCTCAAAGTTTTTCCATTAACCTAGCGTCTAAAGAGCTTAAGGTTGGGTCCGATCTTTCAATACCATTTACTGTTGAAGAAAATTTATTAAATCGTATTATTCATAATCTTGATGATGTTGACATTACTATGAAAGACAAGAGCAGCATTGAAGCTTTTGAGTCAAACTATAGCCAAAAAAGACCTTGGCTTTTTAAATAAATTCTTTACAGAACATGACAAAGCAAATTTTAATTCTTCCCGGAGATGGTATTGGTAAAGAGGTTACCTCTTCAGCGATGGAAATTTTAGATTATTTACAATCATCTAATCATCTAGACTTTAACGTTTTAGAGCGCGATGTGGGCGGTACATCCTATGATCTGCATGGCAAGCCATTGACTGAAGAAACCTTAGAGGTAGCAAAAAATTCAGATGCAGTATTATTTGGAGCAGTGGGTGGCCCTCAATGGGAGCATCTTGGCTGGGACCTGAGGCCCGAACAAGCATTATTGAGATTAAGGAAGTCGCTTGGTTTGTTTGCTAATCTTAGACCTGCTTTCTTATTTAATGAGTTGGCATCAGCATCACCATTAAAAAATCATATTATAGAAAACCTAGATATTTTAATAATTAGAGAGCTGACTGGGGGAGTTTATTTTGGTGAGCCTCGCGGCTTAGTTGAAGATGCTAATCCTAAATATGCATTTAATACTATGGTCTATAACGAAGACGAGATAAGACGAATTGCTAAAGTTGCATTTGAAGCTGCAATGAATAGAAATAAGAAACTATGCTCAGTTGAAAAAGCTAATGTTTTAGAAGTATCAAAATTTTGGCGGAGCATCGTTACTGAAATGAGTCCTGATTATCCTGAAGTTGAATTATCACATCAACTTGCTGACAATACTGCGATGCAGCTTGTGCTTAATCCTAACCAATATGACGTTATTGTTTCTAGTAATCTTTTTGGAGATATCTTATCTGATATTGCAGCAACCCTTAGTGGCTCAATAGGAATGTTGCCATCAGCATCATTAAATAGTTCGGGGCAAGGAATGTATGAGCCTTGTCATGGAAGCGCGCCTGACATTGCAGGACAGGGTATTGCAAATCCACTGGCTATGATTTCTTCTTTAGCTATGGCGCTAGAATATTCATTAGATAGCAAAGATCTCGCTGTAAAAGTTGAATCTGCTATTCAGCATTTTATTCAGGAAGGTTATAGAACTAAGGATATATCAACCAGTTCAGATTTTATTAAAACTTCTGAAGTAGCACCAATCTTAATAAACTTTCTTAAGAATGAATAGTTCTCCTATAAATCTTGCGCTGATTGGAGCCACTGGAGTAGTGGGTACTAAGATTATCAAATTATTAGAAAAAAAATCCTTCCCAGTAAAAGGCTTTATTCCATTGGGTAATTCAACAGTGGGAAGTAATACCACCTTTAATGGGGTGGATTATGAAGTTCAATCTCTTGGATCATTTCAACCTGAATCTGTTGACCTAATAATTTTTGCAGCTGGCTCATCTATCGCATATGAACACGCAAGAGCTTTTGTTGAGTGTGGTACATATGTTATTGATCTCTCTTCTCATTTTAGGTATGAAGAAGATGTTCCTTTAATTATTCCTGAAATAAATGGCGACCTTCTTGATGAATTGGAGGGGCCTACCTTGATCGCAAATCCTAATTGCTCTACTGCGCAATTATTAATGGCTTTAAAACCTATTCATGATGAATTTAATATTGAGATGATGAATGTTGCAACCTACCAAGCAGTATCTGGTACAGGAAAAGCGGCATTAGAAGAGCTCCATAACCAAACCTATTTTTCAGACTCTTCAGGACCTCCGAGCGTCTACCCTAAGCAAATTGCTTTTAATGTTATTCCTCAATGCGATGTTTTTTTAGACAATGACTTTACAAAAGAAGAAATGAAATTAAGCTGGGAAACACATAAAATTCTTGATCCTCATATTTTTGTTCAAGCAACATGCGTTAGGGTGCCTGTGTTTAATGGCCATTCAGAGGCAGTATTTTGCAAAGTATCTAAAAATACTTCCCGAGATCAAATTATAAAATTACTTACAAATTCAGAAGGTATTCAAGTAATTGATAATCCTGAGACATTAGAATATCCAACGCCGGTTGAGCATGCAAATGACACAGAAGAAGTTTTTGTAGGTCGGATTAGAGCGCAAGAATTAGCTGAAGAAAATTGGGTTTCATTGTGGGTTGTAGCTGATAATGTTTATGGAAAAGGCGCTGCTTTAAATGCCGTACAAATTGCAGAAAGGTTACTCGCAACAAATAAGCTTTAATGAAAATTTTTTTTACTCTTCTAACCTTATTTATTTCTATTGCTCAAGCCAAGGGTATTATTGGCAGTCCCGAGGTAGCCATTAATAACAGCGGCAATTATTTAATTTCAATTCAAATCAATAACCTTCCTTTATTGAGTGAAAATGATATTGAGTTAAATGATTTCAAGTCAAATGATCCTCTATCAGATAAAGCTCTGGACTACCTACTATTCGAGGATATGGATGTTTTTAAGAGACTTACCATCGCTTTGCCAGTTAATTTTCAAGACACATACTTTTCTTTTAGATTAAGAGTAGGCAAACAAACTTCCAAAGATATTTTTATTTTTTTGCCACAGAATACTCTCAAAGAACAATCCCCTAAAACACTATCTTTTAAACTTCCTGCAAAAAAAATATACGGTGAACCTCAAAGGTATGATATTCAGGCTGCTATAGCAGGGGATTCAGAGACAAGTATTATTGAGCCGATGGAAAGTTCCCAGTTGCCTAATGCGTTAGAGGAAAAATCACCCCCTACATTACTAAGTTTGGAGATAACTCCGAAAACAGTTGATAGAGAAAATATTGAAACAATGTGGAGTGTCGCCCAATCTGTTCAAGATAATTATGATGCATCGATCTATCAAATCATGTGGGCGTTTTATCTAGAAAACCCTAATGCTTTTATTAATGAGAACATTAATTTAGTTAGAAATGATGTTGATCTTATGATGCCATCTTCAGATCTAGTGATGTCCACAAGTAATCAAGATGCAAGACAATCAATTAATTTTATGTCTTCTCTTCCAAGAAAAGCAGCAACTATTTCTGGAAGACAGTTAATACTAACCGCTCCCGAAAAGCCAAAAGTTCAATTAGAAGAGTCTAGTAACAACAATAATTTAGATCTAGATACTAAGGTTTCAGAGATTATTAATTCAAAAGAAAATTCTAATTTACCTGGCTCAGAAATAATTGAAAAAAATACCTCAATTATTTTATTAGATGCTTCTGAAACTGCTTTAGCAAAAGAGTCAACAGATTCCTCTAAAACATTTCAATTAAAGGATATTATTTCGGTTGCTTTGCTGTCTTTAATTCTAGGGTTTGTAATTGCCTTTGTTTTGATTCGCTTAAATCGAAAACCTTCCTTTGCTACTAGAGTTGCAGTTGAAGAGGACTTCCAGCAAGATGATTCAACTATATTTCAATCAAATCTCAGCATTACTAATGATATCGAAACTCAGGAGTTAGATCTTGTTAGAATATATATTGATATGAGTGATTGGGAAAATGCAGAAGTAATTCTGAATAAGTTACTTTCTAGCTCAACTAACCCAGCCATCCTTTCAGCAGCAAAGGAACTTTTAGACCAAAAAAAATAAATCGTGAAATTTGTGGGGGCATGCGAATATGATGGCTCTAGCTTTTCAGGGTTTCAGGTTCAAAAAAATGCTCAATCAGTTCAGGGTTCTCTCGAAAAAGCTATTGCATCGGTAGGTCGGTTAACTAATACAATCAATTATTCAGGCAGGACTGATGCTGGTGTTCATTCCCTAGGGCAAGTATTTGACTTTGAATCAGTCGACGATAGAACCCTTGAACAATGGTTAAGAGGGATTAACTCTGCTTTGCCTGACTCTGTATCCGTGACTTCACTTCAAGAAGCGCCTGAAAATTTTCATTCTAGGTTTGATGCGATCAAAAGAACTTATGCATATATTATTTATACTGGATCAACGCGACCTATTTTTTTAAAAGATTATGTGTTTTGGGAGAAAAATAATCTAGATATTGATTTAATGGAAAGCGAATCAAATTTTTTACTAGGAACTCATAACTTTAGCTCATTCAGGGGCTCAAAATGTACTGCTAATAATCCCATTAGAACGATTGAAAGCATTGTTATTAACAAAAAACAAGAGTTTATCGTAGTTACAATCTGTGCCAACGCTTATTTGTATAATATGGTGAGGATAATAATAGGCACTTTATTGGAGAGGGGCTCAGGAAAATTACAAACAAGCATGCAAGATATTTTAGAATCTGAGGATAGAATGAATGCTGGTAAAACAGCACAAGCTCAAGGTCTATTTTTCCTTGGAGCTGAGTATAAAAATTTGCACTTACTAAAATCCACTCCTTCAAACTCTTTATTAAGCAGTCTATTTACTTCAAATGAAAATTAAATTTTGTGGCATCACTAACTTAGATTCTTTAAGACATGTATGTGCTCTTAATGCTGATTTTGCAGGATTTATTTTTGCTGACCAAAGTTCTAGAAAAGTTGGATCCAACTTTATTACTCAACTTGCAAAGTTTAACTTTTCCGAGACTATACCTGTTTGTGTTTTCGTCAATCCAACCATTAATGCGGTTAAGCTAGCCATTGAAATTTTACCTAATACTATTTTACAGTTTCACGGAGATGAGTCTGATAGCTTCTGCAGTCAGTTTAATCAACCATTCTGGAAAAGTATTCCAGTGAAAGATAAGAAGTCTCTGCAAATGAGTCACCATTTCCCATCTGCGAAAGCTATTCTGTTAGAAACATTTTCTGAGAATCTATATGGCGGAACTGGTGAATCCTTTAACTGGCAGTTATTAGAAAGCATGGATTTAAGCAAGAAGTTTATATTGGCTGGTGGTATCAATAATACTAATATTCAATCTGCAATTTCCTTGAACCCTTGGTGTATTGATATTAACTCTGGGGTAGAATCAGAGCTCGCAATCAAAGATAAATTATTAATGACCGAGATAATGACAGTATTTAAAAATGGATAATTTAAAGGATCTACCCAATTCAGATGGTTTCTTTGGTGATTATGGTGGAAAATTCGTCCCAGAAACTCTTATGTTTGCTTTACAAGAATTAGAAGAAACTTACGAGCAATTAAAAAGCGACCCTAATTTTTTAAAAGAAATTGATCAAGATCTATGTCAGTTTGTTGGTCGACCATCTCCGTTGTATTTTGCAGAAAGGCTAACCCAATACTACGATGGCCCGAACATCTGGCTTAAACGTGAAGATTTAAATCACACAGGCGCTCACAAAATTAATAATACTGTAGGTCAAATCCTTTTAGCTAAAGCGATGGGAAAAAAACGTATCATTGCGGAAACTGGAGCGGGCCAACATGGTGTAGCCACTGCAACAGTAGCAGCAAGGCTGGGTTTAGAATGCCATATTTATATGGGTGCAGCAGATGTTCAAAGACAATCTTTAAATGTTTATCGTATAAAGTTGCTTGGAGCAGAAGTTCATGCCGTAGATTCTGGTACAGCTACACTGAAAGATGCTCTGAATGAAGCTATGAGGGATTGGGTGACTAATATAGACAATACCTACTACATAATAGGAAGCGTGACAGGTCCCCATCCTTATCCAATGATTGTGAGGGACTTTAATTCTGTTGTAGGCAGAGAACTGCGTTATCAATCTGTTGAGCTGTTTAATGCCTTCCCAAAGGCTATCATTGCTTGTGTTGGAGGAGGGTCTAATGCAATGGGTATTTTTTATCCCTTTGTTTCTGATCTTGAGGTTCAATTGATTGGAGTAGAGGCTGCAGGAAATGGCATTGAAACCGGAAAGCATGCAGCACCTTTAAATGATGGGCATCCTGGCATTTTGCACGGCGCGAAGAGTTATCTGATGCAGGATAAAGATGGCCAGGTGATAGATACCCATTCCGTTTCTGCTGGACTAGATTATCCTGGTGTTGGTCCCGAGCACTCAAACTTAAAAGATTCTGGACGAGCAACCTACTTGGCAGTCAATGACCAGGAAGCACTTGATGCATTTCATATAGTTACTCGATTAGAGGGAATTATGCCTGCATTAGAAACGGCTCATGCTTTTGCTGCTTTGGATAATCTGTCAGGCCAATTCAATAAAAAGGATAATATTGTGATTAACGTTTCTGGAAGAGGGGACAAGGATATTAATACTGTTGCCACTATAGATGGAATTTCTCTTGATTAGGCTAGAAAGAAAGTTTACTAATTTAAAAGAGAACTCAAAAAAAGCATTGGTTGCATATCTTGTAGCTGGAGATCCAGATATGAGTTCAACTCTAGAGCTGATGCATCAATTTGTATTATCTGGAGTTGATATTATTGAGCTAGGAGTTCCATTTACTGATCCAATTGCAGAGGGTCCAATTATTCAAGCAGCTCACGATCGAGCATTAAAGGCTAATACATCGCTAGATATGATTTTCTCTCTCGTTGAGGAATTTAGAACAAAAGATTCTGAGACGCCTATAGTATTAATGGGGTATATAAATACTTTTTTAGCTAACTCTAAAGCACTTGAATCCATTCATGAAAGAGGAACAGATGCTGTTCTAATTGTCGATGTTCCTGGAGAAAGCAACCTTGAAGAGATAGGAATAAAGAATAAAAATATTGCATCAATTTCATTAATTTCTCCAACTACAGATGATGAACGCATTAAAAAGATTTGTATGACCAGCTCAGGTTTTATTTATTATGTAACTCTCAGAGGAGTCACAGGGGCCTCTCATCTCGATATAGATGAGATTCAAGTAAATATAACTAATATTAAAAAAAGCACTACTTTGCCTGTCTTGGCTGGCTTTGGAATTAAAACTGCATCTGATGCTCATGCGCTAAGTAAAATATCTGATGGAGTGGTTATTGGCTCTGTTTTAGTGGAAATGATTAACCAGCAATCTGAAAAAAAAGATTATAAAAATATATATAATTACCTTAATGAAATTTCAGCAGCTATAAATCGATGAATTGGTTAACAAGACTAATTCCTTCTATTGGAGCAAACAGAACGCCCAAGTCTCCTAAAAGCAAAGTGCCTGATGGTCTTTGGAATAATTGTCCTGCTTGCGAAGCCATTCTTTATCAGCCTGAACTAGAAAAATCTCTTTTTGTTTGCCCCAAATGTGATCATCACCTCAGGGTTGGAGCTCGCACTAGAATGTCCTTTTTCTTTGATGGCGGAACTTTTGAAGAGATTGCAACCAATATTACCACCAAAGATATTCTAAAATTTAAAGATACAAAAGCTTATTCTCAAAGGATTAAAGAGGCGGTTGCTTTAACTGGAGAAGAAGAGGCTATCCTGATCGGCAAAGGGCAATTAGAGGGAAGAAGCGTTGTTGTAGCTACTTTTGAATTTAGATATATGGGTGGATCAATGGGAGGAGTGGTTGGAACAAAATTTGTCAAAGGTATTGATACTGCAATCGTTAATAAAGTACCTTTTATATGCTTTGCGACAAGTGGTGGAGCGCGCATGCAAGAATCTATGATTTCTTTGATGCAAATGGCAAAAACAGCTGCAGCGTTAGAAAAATTAAAAGCAGCTAAACTACCTTATATTTCAGTAATGGTTGA